>Ga0222718_10000056_pt1 | contig 117744 bp, 173 predicted proteins | sample C33_27DmetaG_FD_165045 | JGI IMG/M metagenome (GOLD analysis project Ga0222718, IMG submission 165045) | Estuarine water microbial communities from San Francisco Bay, California, United States - C33_27D | ecosystem: Environmental > Aquatic > Marine > Unclassified | place: USA: California...
CCCAGTAAAACCAGAACCAGTGGCACCTATATTTCCTTCATCACCTTGCGGCCCTTGAATACCAGTGGCCCCAGTAAAACCAGAACCAGTTGCACCTATATCTCCAGCAGAACCTTGCGGCCCTTGAACACCAGTGGCTCCTATATTTCCTTCATCACCTTGTGGTCCTTGAATACCAGTGGCTCCAGTAAACCCGGTTGCACCTATATTTCCTTCATCACCTTGCGGCCCTTGAATACCAGTGGCACCTATATTTCCTTCATCACCTTGTGGACCTTGAACACCAGTGGCCCCAGTAAAACCAGAACCAGTTGCACCTATATCCCCAGCAGAACCTTGTGGCCCTTGAATACCAGTGGCACCTATATTTCCTTCATCACCTTGTGGACCTTGAATACCAGTAGCACCTGCACCAGTAGCTCCAACCGGTCCTTGAACACCAGTTGCTCCAATATCACCATTACCTACTAGCTTTGTTAAATTAAAACCAATATTAATAGGCGTTAACGTACTAGTACCAGAATCTATTTTAAATCTAAGATCTATAACATCGCCGCCATTAAGATCAACTAAATCAGTAATACTAAATGATCCGTTTGAATTATTGGAATAACTTCTGCTAGTTTCAGTAGCTGAATCTATTATACCATTTATAAATACAGCTGATGAAATAAGACCTGCTTGTGCAATATCTAAATTATACACAGCACTTATTTGGTATACGCCAGCTTCGGCAGCATCAATAACTAATGTATTACCTTGTTGACCTCCACCAGATGCAACGCTAGTCATCTGATTTAATTCACCTGCTGTACCTAACCAACCTTGGTATGTAGTGCTTAATGCTAAAGTAGGAACCCCACCGACTTGAGTTAATTCACCGTATGCTACAGATCCGGCAATAGCCCCAGCAGGCCCAGTAGCACCAGTAGGTCCTTGAGGACCTTGAATACCAGTGGCTCCTATACTACCACCTGGTCCTTGAATACCAGTTGCACCTATATCTCCTTGCGGTCCTTGAACACCAGTTGCTCCTATATTTCCTTCATCACCTTGTGGTCCTTGAATACCAGTGGCTCCAGTATTTCCTGTACCTGCTGGTCCTTGAATACCAGTGGCTCCAGTATTTCCTGTACCTGCTGGCCCTTGAACACCAGTGGCTCCAGTATTTCCTGTACCTGCTGGTCCTTGAATACCAGTGGCTCCAGTATTTCCTGTACCTGCTGGTCCTTGAATACCAGTGGCTCCAGTATTTCCTGTACCTGCTGGCCCTTGAACACCAGTGGCTCCAGTATTTCCTGTACCTGCTGGTCCTTGAATACCAGTGGCCCCAGTAAAACCAGAACCAGTTGCACCTATATCTCCAGTGGCACCCACTGGGCCTTGAACACCAGTGGCGCCAGTATCTCCCTGTGGCCCAACATTACCAGTAACAACGAATGATACAAGAACATCTTCGTCCATTGTAAATGGTGCATTTTCAGTTGAAGCAACAGGAACAACATCTAAGTCCCACCACCCTGTATTATCATTAAGATCTGTTATCTGAAAAAGTATAAACTCATTAGAGTCTGCCTTTGAAGATATTCTAACATGCCCTTTAGGAAGACCTGTAGAAGATTGTATTGTAGTTAAAAAATCAGATATATCAATTCCGCTAACACCAAAGTCATTAATTGACATAATAGTCGCCTGATTCTGGACTGCATCATCTAAAGAAACATAACTAAAACCTGGATCAGCAACATTAGTAGTTGTATTAAATTCATAATCAAATGTAGCACCACCAAAAGTACCATCTGCACCTGTAGCCCCAATATCTCCACTTGCACCAGTTGCACCAGTTGCACCAGAACCTGTAGCTCCTATTTCACCTTGTATTCCTTGTATACCTACAGGTCCTTGTGGTCCTTGTAGACCAGTGGCACCAAGGCCAGTGGCACCAGTAATACCAGTTGCTCCTATATTACCTTGTGGTCCTTGAATACCAGTTGCACCAGTTGCACCAGTTGCACCAGAACCTGTTGCTCCTATTTCACCTTGTGGTCCTTGGATTCCTGTTGCACCAGTCTGCCCAATCAAACCAGCAGACGCTGCATCTACATTAATCCAATTATTACCATCCCATTGTAAAAAATCTGATACCGTAGGGCTTGGTGCATTTACATTTGACAGCATTGTTATTGTAGCTGCATTATTATTAAGAGTTTCTAACCTAATATTTGCTGAATTAAGATTATAAGAAACTGTTTTGGTTAAAGCATTATATTGTGTAGTTAAAGAATCACCTGAAGTAGTATCAGAGTTAGTGGCAATTAAACCTCTAAAATCCAATATAGTACCGGTCATACCATCAAATATGTTGATTGCATTAGCATCTGTACTAACATTGGCACCTTGGTTTATTTCACCACCTGCTGATGTGTTAATTAATTTAACTGCCTTAACTGTATTGTCATATTGTAATTGTACACCTGGTCCTGCTATTAATCTAAAGGTATCATTAGCAATAGTAGATGATAAAGTAAAATCATTACCTGCTTGTAAGTTAGGTGTTACTCCAGTATAGTTTACAATTATTTTACCATAACCAAATGAAGCTCCTAATGTTAAATCACCTGTTCCAATCCCACCAATAAGATCCCATTCACTAGTATCAAAAATGCCTTGTGTAGTTCTTTTGTTTGCTCTCCACCATGCAAGAGCCTCAGACTCAATACTGGTTCCACCAGTTACATCAGTTACTTCTACTGGATGGTATACAACATGACCTTCTTCATAAGTTCTGTTATCTACCCACGGATTAGCTACTGCTTTAAAGTTTTCATCTACTTCACCGTTTAGAAGTTCTCTTTTAACTTCATTTCTATAGATGATATATTCTTTCAGATTGAATGCCATTTAATCTTATCTTTTTTTATTTATTCAGGTGGTTCATTAATAATAGTAGCATCATCATAAGGAAATTTATCTTCATTATTTCTTGATGTAAGTACCCCTCTAAGCTGATGTAAATACCAAGTACCTTGTGACCACCCAGGCTGTGCATAACACGGAGAATATATCCCTGTGGTATATATTCTATAAAGCTCATTCCAGTATTTTCGGTAATCCTCAACTGCTCTGTTAATAAAAGCAATCTGCCTATTGGTAAATACAGACCTTTGCGAATTCCTCTGTATGTCAAAAGATGATCCACTAGTAAGTTTAAATTTATCAGTTAAATCTTCAGCTCTATATTCAGTTATAAAATCATAAAGATCACTTGCGCCTAAAAATAATTCAATAGATACCAAGTCGCCAACTAAACAATTGTCAAAAGGTACATAATTACTTTGATAGAATAATTCCATTTCAGCAATACTAGAAAAATCTGTGAATTCAGTTTTAGCACTAGCCTGATCATAAAATCCTATACGGATTTTTGATACTTCAATTTTATACTTTTTTAGATAAACAAAAAAGTCTAATGATAATTTAAATGTTAATGCTTCAATGACCAAGAGGCTATACTATTTTTTGTATATATTCAGCTCTTTATTGTGTGGTAGTCATTTACTAGGTTAGAAATTTTACCGTGCGTAACATTACATTGATTAAAAATTTCAAGATGAGCAGTATCCCTATAATCTTGAATCCAATAAACATGCCTAAATCCTGCATTGACTAAAATCTTAGTACACATTTTACACGGTGACAGTGTTAAGAGTATTATGTAATTTTGTGGATCGTATTCTTGAAACTTGGCAATCATATTTACCTCAGCATGAATAAACCCACTTTCACCTGGTGTTAATGAATCTTCCTCTGTTCCGGTTTCTTTATTAGTTTCAGCACCACTATATGATCCATTATAACCAAAGCTTGCTATTTTACTAAAGTCTTTCTTTAATGCCATGCAACCAACTTTAGTTGTAGAAGAATTAGAAAGATCTCTAATGCTAAGTAAAATATTTTCAAAGGCGTTTACCTTTAGCTGAAGTCGTCGAAGTTTGGAATCCATTTTTGTTTAATTAATGTAGCTTTCATTTTTACTTCTGGTAATTCTTTATTTAGGCTATTTGCAATTTTAATATTTTCTCTATCATCATCAAAGAATTGAAAGTTTCTAAATCCCATTTGAACAAATTTCATAAAGGCTTCCTTTTTCTTTTGGGCAGTAGAGCCAGTAAATCCTAGAGAAGGGTCATTAATAGCAAATATGTAATCAGGGTTTATCTTTACTCCGTTATGTGAGAGAAAATCGTGGATAAGTTTTGCATCATCTCTTGCAGTAATGATTCCTACAGCTTTACCTTTTGCTATAGTTCTTTTTAAGATGTTAAAAACCCACTCAATAATTTTACCGCCTTTAAGAATTTCTAAATTTCTAAAATCAGAAAAATCAAATTTGTCATGAGGTTTAGTTTTAAAGGTATTGAATTCTTGTGGTGTAAGTTCGATCTCGTAACCTGTTTTTGGATTGAAAACTTTAATCTTACTTTTGGTAACAACTAAAGTATCATCCACATCAAAAACGGTTATATCTGTTCCTTTGCTATATACTTCAAATAGTTCCATACAATATATATTATTTAATTTCTTTTCTCTTACTACAGGTGAGATATGGAATGGATACATTAACAATCCCTCCCATTCTCATATATGTGTTTTACTACAGGGAACCTTAATGAATATCCACCGTTCTGATTTTGGCTTTCTTCAAAATATTGAACAGTTACTGTTTTACCGATTAGTTCATTATGATTGTTGAGGTAGTGTTCTCTTTGTTCCTTTGAGAATCCAGATCCTACACTTACCTTATTACCTTTATGTTCAATAATGATATTACTTAGGCCTTCCTTTTCAATCTGCTTTCCGTTTTCCGTCCATCTCATGGTACCGTTAACACATTCCAATACCGTGTATTCAGCATCATGGAATTTTTTAACCTTTAGAAGATTGTGACTTCTCTTACCTTCATACCCGGTATTCTTTCTAACCATGATTCCTTCAAATCCTGCCTCTTCAGCTTCTTTAGCCATTTCAGTAAACTGTTCTTCGGTAGTCAATTGAACTTGCGGTAAGAATTCCAACATATCTGAGTTGATATTTTCTGGAATATGATCATATCCGTTGCGGAGTCTTTCGGTAAGCGGCGTAGTTCCAATCTTATCGTCAAATTCATTTAAGGTTAAGTAATCAAATACAAAGAATTTAGGATTTTCAATTTGGTGATTCTTCTTTCGGATTTGTTTCATAATTCCTTGGAAGTCTTCATTACCATCTTTATCCACCATACAGATTTCTCCATCTAATATAAAGTCTCCACCTATCTTAGAAATCTCATCGGCAAGTTTACCTAGAGTTTCAAATTCTTTACCGTTCCTTGAGAAGAAGGTAACCGTGTTCATTTCTTTACGGCAGATACAACGGACACCATCCAATTTTCTAGAACCGTACCATTCTCCGCTTTGAAAATCCACTCTCTTAGGGTTGTATGCATTTGCCAAAGCCACCTTAAAGGTAGGAATAAGATCTGGATGGATTGCCTTATTGATAGAGGTAGTACCACATCCCATATTTAAATCTCGGTTAAGAATTGAATAAATGATGGTCTCCCATTGTGGCCATTCTTTAACAAAGCGATTTACATTAGCAATTGCAGAGTGACCGGTACAGACCCTATTTCTAAGATCATCCAATAAGGTAAAGATACTACCGTAAGTATTAGGATGGCCTACAAGATCTGAATTCTTTTTACAATTCTTTGGAGTAACATTGTATTTGTAATAAGGATTGTAAGTATAGAAGAAAACCTTTTGAAGAAATTCTCTATCCTCATTCTCCTCAGAATTATCTGCATACTTTTTAAGGGTTGCAATTTTATGATTTCCTGAAGAGGAAGATCGCATTTCATCCAAAAAGGATTGTAGATAAGTAATGTTTGTGTATTCAGTCATATTCCGTTTATTTAATTATATTATAAATATAATAAAAAAAATTGGGAATTGAAAATTTTTCTAGGACTTTTTTCACTAAAGTTATTAACAATCTTTTAGCTGATCTTGAATCTCTTTAAGTTTAGCACACTTTTCAAAGTCTTCCTTTTCTTCAAAATGCTCAATGATTTTATCCAAGCTACTTATTCTTTGCTGGGCTGTCTCTGTATCATATTGTAATACTTGGCTAGGAAACATTACAATTACATTATAGCATAAATTCATATACTTATCCCAGCTTTGGTTTTCTAACTGGTCTAATAATGATTTCATAAATTTTTCATCGTCATTAATCATTTTCTATATCTTTCATTTTTCTTATAAGAATTTCCTGCTCCTCGGTTAATTCATTAGGTAAATTAACCAATATGTTTATAAAGAGATCCCCAAGTAAATTAGGATTATTATATGAAGGAAACCCTTTACCTTTTATTCTTAACATAGTTCCATTTTTTACACACTTAGGAATTGTATAAGATATTGTTTTATTAAAAACTTTAACCTCGTGTTTACTACCTAATAAAGCATCATATAAATCTATGTGTGTTATTGTATGTAAACCTTTATCATCTAAATAAAAATTAGGATCTTCTTGTATAAGAACTGTTAAAATAAGATCACCATCCTGGTCTCTTGTCATTCCTCTTTGCCCTAGACCCTTAAGTCTCATTCGTTGCCCAGGCTTTATTCCTGGTTTTATATCTACACTTATTGTTTTTGTTCCTAATCTTATTTGCTTATCACATCCATAATAAGCCTCCTCTAATGTAATATAAACCTTAGACGAAACATTTGAACCTCTTGTACTAAACCCATGATGTCCATTAAAGCCACCACCAAATCCAGTATTTTTAACAAATTCTTGAAAAAAGTCTTCATTAAAATTACTAAAAGGATTAGTGCTTTGCCGGTCGTAAATAGCTTTCTTTTTAGAATCACCTAAAGTTTCGTATGCATCTGCTATTTCTTTAAATCTCTCCTCATTTCCAGAAGATTTATCAGGATGATATTCTTTTGCTAATTTCCTATAAGCTTTTTTAATCTCACTCTCGGTAGAATTTTTATTTACACCTAATATTTTATAAGGGTCTTTCATTTCCAGAATAACTGTATACCAATAAGACTACATGCAAGGGCTAATGATACTATTGTTTTTGTAGTAATACCTTCACCTAAAAGATACCAAGTTAAAAATGTAAATGAAATTATACCTGAGCCGAATGCTATAAATCTACCAGGCCATAAAAGACCATCATAATATTCTACAATAAACCTTGTTCCATATATTAATATGTAACTTATAGTGGTACCAAACAAAATTGATATTGCTAAAGGGTTCTTTTTAAACCAAGGCCAAACAAACTGACCGTTAGTCTGTACCCATATCATTGTTTGCCCTAAAAAGAACAGACAAAATGCTGCTATTAATTTACTCATCTATATAATATTTATATCCTTGTCTAAACATGAAGCTCATGTGACTTTCCATTTGCTTAGCAGTAATCCAAACCGAAGGCTCTGTAATTACTTTACCATCTTCTCTTTTGTCATACGCTTTATTAAGAAACCACTTCTCTCTTTTAGATTCCCACCAAAACCAAACCTTTTGCCATGATCTAGGTTTTTTCATATATACTCTATTACCTTTATCCATGTGAGCTATGAATTGCTTATAGGTAATGTCTTTATCCTTTTTCATTAATGTCTTTAATTTGAAGTTTCTTTATTTTTTCATCTAGGCGAAACTTCTTTTCTTCTATCTTATTTGATAGTTCCATTTGATCTGCAATTCTTTCAAGTACCTTTGTGAGTTTAGGGATATCACTTTCATAATATTTACGGCCCATACTTGTTCTAAAAAATTCTGACATAATAAGTTGTTTATTTTTATATGTTAATTTATGAGTTAGTTTCATGAATATATAATCAAAATAACAACATTATGAAAAAGGTACCTTTATTTGAAGATTTTATCCCAGTTGGGTTCGGTGGAAGTAATGCAGCTAACTTTGGATTAGGTGGCGGTTACAAAGAAACTGGTTACAATATGGATGCAATAGTTGGCCCGGTAGAACAATGTTCTAATCATGTAGCTGAACAAGCAAATAGCTATGAAAGTAATGATAACCCAGAACATACCGCGGAGTCATACATTAAAGAAGCAAAGAAACATATTAATGATAAGATAGATGAAGCATGTGAAAATTATTCAATGTCTGAATCTACTCTTAATGAAGGAACTGATATTAGTTCATGGAACCAAGCAGGAATTAAAGGTGATGCAAATGCACAGATAACTACCTTCGTTGGACCTAAGGATATTGAAGATTTTGGATTAGGTAGAAAATGTATGCAAATAAACATTGGTAGAAATTATGTACAATTAAATCCTGCTGATATTGTAGAATTAAAGGAACTTCTTAAAAACTATAAAGTATAATATGATACCTAAATTTAATAACTATTTAAATGAAGCATCTGATTACGAGTTTAAACCTAATGAGGCTGCTGCTAGATTAAAAGCTAGAGAAAAAGAAAATATCCAAAGATATAGAGCTGCTCAGGATAGAGGTGATAATTATGCAATTGCTTTATATGAATTAAAAATCAAAATGGATAAAATTGACCTTGAAGGTTTAAAGGTACAAACAGCAATCCACGACCTTAAAAATAAATTCGGTAAGTAATGATTGGTAAATTTAATGAATTCTTAACCGAGAAAAACTTTATGGTAGCAACTGCTGATACTGCTATTAATTACAAGCTATCTCATAGACCAGGATCAGGGCAGATTGTAGCAATGGCGTCTAGCGGAAAAGAATTAGATAAAGAAATAGAATCAGGATTTTCTAAAACCGAAATTGCAAAAGACATAGAAGACATGTTAAATAAGCAATTAAAAAAGTGGAGACAACAGATTAGTGTAAAATCTGATTCTAGGTATGAAGGTGCAGGTTACGCATTTACGATTGAGATGGATGAATTGCTAAAAACACTAAATAGATAATGGAAAATCAAGAAAGAGAAGATCTAAACAAAATCCGCCACTATAAAGGAACGGTAAAAGACTTTAAGAATTACTGGGATGAAATGGCAGGTACAGAAACCAATGCATTTGGCACACCAGAGTATCAAGGCTTTAATGATGTACACCCTACTCGCGGTGAAGGTGATAGTGAACATTGGAAAACATCTAATGTAACTGAAGGTAGAAAAACTACTGATGGTTTAGGAGACGAAGGAATGGAGATATTCAGGGACTTAGATTTACAAATAGGTCTTGATGATCCTAAGTATACTATTCGCAGTTACAAAGATATAGAACCTGCCATGAAAGCTCATAAGTTATTTAAAAAGTTAAATCCTAGAGAGGTAAGAATCTTAGGTAATGCATTAGGTAATCTAATGAGAATAGCAATTAGAATGGAAAGGTAATATGAAAGTAGATTTACCTCATTGGTGGCAATCAAAAGTTATCCTAGCCAAAGAATACCTAGTTAAAGCAAAGCATTATTTAAGAGCTGAATTAGAAAAGTAAAAAAAGGAACCTTAAGGTTCCTTTTTAGTTTGTACATTTAATTTAGGAAATGGGATATTAGGTATTTCCTTACCAAGAAACTTACAAACAGGTTCCCATTCTAATTTTCTTGATATATCTAATTCTAATAGGTTATTTTTAAATAGAGATTTAACCTTTTCGTTTCTTTGATGAAACCAATCCACCCATAAAGATTTATTCTTTATCATCCCACTATAATCACTTTTAACAATTTGCGTGATGTTAGGAATATCTCCAAGAACCCAAACAAACTCTCGAGAATAAAGAGTCCAAATGTCATAAGGGTTTAATAAACCTGCTTCTGTTTGTTTTTTATAAAATGAATATGCGCTATAGTGCCATTCATCAGCATCCCTGGTAGTTAATACATAGCCATATTCAGGAAATGATTTAGCTAATATGTCAATGAACGCACTAGTGTTCCACGGTGCGTCATCAAAAGTTGAATAATTCTTTATTAAAAAATCAATATTTTCTTTTCTCTTATCATAGTCGTTTTGTAGATCATGAACATACTCTATAGAATTACTCCTATTTAGGTAATTTCTGGTATTACCATCATGATCCCCACCTAATAAAGCATTGCATGCATTTCCTACCGACGTGGTTGCCGTTTTCCACGTACCTATACAAAAAATCTTATTCATTAAAAAGTTCCTTTAGGTTATTTTTCTTAATTACATGTTTCAGCATATTAACATAGTTTTTTGCTTCAGCATAACTTGCACCTAAGTATTCAAAGTATTCTTCCTCTGAATCTAATCTGCTTAAATACCTACATTGATAAAAAGCGTAGTCGTATACTGATTCTCTCCAATGATTATAGTAAGCATGATTTCTTGAGGTACCTTCTGCTGTGGTAATTCTACGCCTTGCTTGCTTCATACCAAAAAGGTTATGGTTCTCCAAAAAGATATCACTTTTCCAATGACCAGTTTCTAAAATGGATTGTGCCATAACTATGTGTGGGTAGTCAACATTAAGATCCGTTAACATAGACACTAATCTATCCTGTGAAAAGGTATCAACTTCAGCAATAAAAATTTGAGTTTCCCCCTCCTGAAGATTTTCAATAATTACCTCTTTTGCTGTATTCTTGCCTATGGAAAATCCAATGATAGCAATTAATAATAAAATTGATAAAAGATAAAGAACCCATGTCCTTATACATAACTCACTATACATTAGTTTTTCTTTGTCATATTTAAATATCATACACTTTTTTTAAATTAATACAATAAGGCATACATCATTAGACAAAAATATACTAATGCGATACCTAAAAATATATCTATACTTGTTAGTTTTTCTAAAAACTTTTTCATATTATTTTTCTTTTGGGATTGCTATCCAAAAAATAAGATATAGTAAAAAAGATGGGATCGTTGGAATACAAAACATGATTAGAAAAACTAGCCTCCATAATAAAGGTTCTACATCAAAGTAATTACCTAGGCCATCACAGACTCCACCTAAAACACGATTCTTTCCTCTTTTTAGATTTTTTTCCATAATTAAAAGTTACCGTCAGCTACCTGGAAGCAGGTTATTCCATTGTCTCTCCACATCTGAACTACCTTATCCCTATCATCAAAGACACAGATAATATCATCAGTGTTTGGAAATAAATCAGTAAGCCATTTTTTCTTAAGTAAATCATCCTTCATCCATTTTAAACCGCCATCAGTTGGCCTCATCTTTAAAACATCAAATGGTATTTTATGATTATTTAACCAAGCCCTTGTTGCATCTTTAGTTGCTTTAGACCTACCACTAAATATTACTACACTATGCCCGGCTTTTTTAAGAGTTTGGGCCATCAAAATAACAGGCCAATTAGGCTTATCTAATTTAATGTTATCAGGATCAAAGAAAGTATCCCAATCCATTTTACCGTTGTCTTTTGTGGAAATAGCTCGCCTATCGTCGATTAGTGCAAGTGTACCATCTAAATCAAAAATTACAGTTTTAGTATTCATATATTATTTTGTTTATAATAAAAATATAACAAATAAAATGTAAATGTGAAAGATGGTTAAGAATTTTTTTGCTCCTCATCCCTAAGGCCTTGGATGTAAATAGCTTTTTGTTTTTTAAGTCTTTTAGTCTCAGACTTTTTAATATAATATTTGTTATCTTTAAGTTGCCTTATTTGTTTAGTTTTCTTTAGTTTTTGCTTATATCTTTTAAGCATTCTATCAATAGAGTCTTTTTCATTTCTTTTAATTATTATCATATAGTATATATTTAGTCGGGGTGGCAGGATTCGAACCTGCGACCTCCTCGTCCCAAACGAGGCGCGATAACCGGGCTACGCTACACCCCGAAAATTGTTGTCCCTACAGGGGTCGAACCTATACTCTTCTGGACCAAAACCAGACGTGTTGCCAATTACACCAAGGGACAGGTTAAAATTACCTATTGTTCTTTACAATAAACTGGCCTATTGTACCTTCAATTTTTTGTAATCTTTGTTCTATTGAGTGAGAAATCTTATCAGCTCTTGAATCAATTAGCTTACCTAACTCCTGGGACTCATAGGCTGACGCTTTTTCTATTCTATCTACTTCTTTATCAAAGTGATCATATAGTTTTTCCAATTCAGTATTAAGGTCATCTGCAGTGTCCTCAATAAAATCTTCCATACTTTCTTCAGAAAATTGAATTTCTGAAATTCTTTTCCAGATTTTAACCATACCTATCACGCCGAATATAAATAGCACGGTAAGTACACCTAAAATAAAATAAATCATTTCCATAGTTGTTGTTTTAATTATTGTTTGTTATTATCTTTTCTTTTCCATATAGGGTGCCAGTAAATGTCAATATCAGGATTCCAATACCACCCTTCAGTACCTTTAGTATTTTGCTCCGCTTGTGTTGGTACATTTTCCAATTTAATTTTGATCATTTCCGGATCATCATACCAATTATGTAATATGATATACCTAGGATTCATTTGTTGGTTCACAGGATCTTCCGTTTTATTAAAAAATGAATAATAACCACCAGGGTTAATTAGCCGCCACATATTTGCATGAAAAGCGCCATCATCTTCTGCCCATGTATCAAAATATACTCCATCAAACATTCTACCTTCTTTTTCTAATCTAGGTAATACTTCTTGCCATTTTCCAAATATACATTCTACATTAGGCTTATCTAACCACCCATCGGCCTTCATCTTTTTCCAAACAGTAGGATGGCATTCTATGATAGTATGATGTTCTATATTTTCTTTTTGAATAGCATCATCAATATATCCCATACCGAAACCAACATTCAAAATCTTTCCTCCACCTTTACATATAGTTTTAGCAGCTACCTCCATTAAAGGCTTTTCCCACTCCATCATTATAGCTCTACCATTGTCATCTAATAAAGTCGTTTCAGTGTATACGATATTTCGTATCGTGTAATCAACGGCTTGCCCTTTGGTTACAAACTGATTAGTATTCTTATGGTAATTAATGTTATTCATTTATTATTATATGCAATAATATGAAAAGGTTTAAGCATAAAAAAACCCAGGGTCCTAGAATCCTGGGTTTTATTTATAAAAATTAGTTTTAGAATCTTAGTCCAAATCCTAATGTTAAATTTATTGTTTTATCTCCAGTGTGGTAAACCACTTTAGGGTCAACAAAAATAGCATCTCTGTGGAATGTGAACATTTTACCTAAACCTAATTCAAGATTATCAGTTTCAAATTCACTCATAGCAGCATATAGGAAAAAATCCTGTCCACCTGCATTCATAAAATATCTTGCATGAACATCCATTACAAGATCCTCTGTTGAGTCAGCTTGTGCAATTCCTAAACCTACCATAAGCTTATCGGATACTCCGTAACCTAAAGTTGGTGACATTGCCCATTCTGTCCATGCAACATTTGCAACGTCACCAGTACCTACGTACCAATCACCTTTTGCATTTTGTGCGTTTGCTCCAAAACCTACTAGGATTGTTAGAGCAAAAGTTAAAATTAAATTTTTCATTTTTAAAATTTTTTTGTTAAAATTATCGTTTTCATTGTTATTAAAACACTCAAATAGTATAAGAATAAATCTAGTACTTTTAAATTATCATATTATTTAAGTGAGTGGTTCATAAACAGATTAGTTTATGAATTTCTTTGATATTTTCTAATTTCTTTTTGTTATATTTAATTATATAGCATAAAGTTTATTTGTTTCATACATTATGAACTACTGATCCTGAAGGGATGTCAGTATTATTAGGTATATCTACACCTTCGTGTATTGTTACGTTATCTCCTATTGTTACCCCATCTCCTATATTACAATTTATATCTATAATAGTACCAGCCCCAATATACACCTGATCACCTATTACGGTACCTGGTCTAATTAACGAGCAGCAACCAACAAATAATCCTTTACCTACAGTAACGCTGTTTAAGTTATTACACCCTTTAAATAATATCTCCAGTTTTGCCCCACCTAGTTGAGAGTTTTGAACGGCTACCCTATCATCACCGTTTTCTAATGCAATTACCCAGGGTAAATTACCAGGTGCTTGGTCATAATTAGATTCGTCAAATTGTGCATACTCACCGTCATTTAATAATGAGGTTATTTTTGTAGCCCAATCTCCAGTTCCATAAATGTTTAACATATCTTTATTATTTGTTTATATATTTAGTTAGTGTAAGATATATTTACATTTCCTGCTGTAGTATCAGTAACCCAATAAGGCGGTGGTGCGGTAACACTTTGTAAGTATATACCTTCTGTTGGTTTGTTTTGTATCTCACTGTAAAATTCAGCCAGCTCTTCCTCGGTCATAGATTCAATCATATCATTTAAAACCATGTCTAATGCATGTGATTCATCAAACTCTTCATTAGGTTTATGACGATCAACATAAGGGTCATGTTTAGGTCCTTTTTGAACATAGAGTAAATTAGTTCCTATTAGCTCAGCTTCTAAAATACCATCTACATAAATTTCCTTTACTGCATTGTATGGAAGTGATTCTGGGATTAATTCTTGATATAAATCTGATTGCGCTGAGATAATTTTTGCCACATACGCTTTAGTATATTTAACATTATACTCTGAGACTTTACCGCTTATTGTAATTGTTTTTACTTTTGACATTAGTTTAGATTGTAATAAAAAAGGGAAGACGATACGGAAGGGCTTGAGAATACCTTCATCATTGCGAGCTGCTTTAAATTAGACTACCACTTTTTGAATTGCCATTCTATTACTTAATTAAACCGGCCGAGGTTTAATCATCGTAATTGGTCATCATAACCTTTAAGTGTACCTTACGCCACATACTCTTTGCGTTGTTCAGTCATTAACTAGGCTTCGGCGGTCTGCCTTCCTAGAAGTCTTTGCAAAATCTCTGTTAGATTTTTATTGCATTGAACCTAAGTTCTGGTAATTACTCCAGTTCTGTTTCCTCATTTGAGTCATCAGCGAACCATCGTTCTAACTTAGTGCCTTATTCCCTTTTGCTCAGGAATTTTTCGGCCACGCATCTACACATAATTGGAATAATCATTTAGGAGCTACCTAAAGCCTTCCATTCTGTGCCTTCCCATAATTTCATAGAACTTTTTAATCCGTTTGGATTTATTATTATATACTTAATTTTAAAATAGTTTCATCATTTTTCAGGGGGATCCATTATATGAGGAGCATATTGCATTACCTCAACCGTTTCTTCTACTGCGTTATATAATGAAATACCTAAAAGTGCCAAAGCACATGCGATAATAATTGCTATTACTCCTTTCATTTCTCGTTTTACTTATTGCCAATACAAAAAAATATAGGCAATGGCTAAGTATACCTAACAACTGGACTTTCACCGTGTTTTTCGGGGTTATTGGTTTGCATACGATACTATTAACCCTTTTTCTCCCACTACCTATATTACTTCTCTATATAATTGTTTGACATCAATGTCAATAAAATACTCACCTCTGTAGGATTAGTGAACCTAATCTCTGGAGTTTCAAATACTTCCACATACCATCCATCTTCTTCAACCTCATCACTTGCTTGAGAGATTAAGCTGAAGCTGCCTACGTCGTATACGTAGTAGTGCCAATCCTTTGATGTTCCACTATTCTCAGCTGTCTCGTCAATACGAGTGAAGTCTAAATCTAATAAATCCTTCTCTGTCATATGTCTTGATTAAACCATTCATCTACTGTTCCATTAGCATACCCAACACCGTGAGCAACCTTTCTTACCAATTCCATAAACTCAGTAAAGCTAAGGTCATCGTTTTCTCTTTCGATAGAAACCTTTTCATCGTAATGTTCAACTGTTATTTTCATTTCTCTTTAATTTTATATTCCGATTACAATTTCCCACTTTAACCAACCTATAATAAATTCTAAATATCCGTTAAGGTCTCTGTTATGGGTTACCTTTACGTAAGGCGTTATGTATATTTGACTGGTAATACTGAAGACTCTTATTTTCATTTCTCGTGCTTATGCTCTCTAATATATTCTAATAATGCCATAGCCACTCTATAGTCTGAGTCAAACATTTGTGTTAGTTTTGTCTCAAGTTCTATAATATCTTTTAATGTCATTTCTCTGATGTATTAATTATACCACCAATGATTTTAGTATCAGCTAAATGACTCACATCATCTGGGTCGTATTCATGCCCCTTACACTTAATAATATAACCAGTATCAACACGTTCAAACGATTCTACTATAACATTAAGATCGTCTCCATAGACAATGTGAGATAGCATTTGACCTTTCTTAATAAATGGTCCTCCGCTTGGATCTATAAAATCATCTCCTGATCTCATCCATTCAAACTTTCCCTCCATTAACACATTACCATCCTCTTGTTTTGTGAATGAGTAAACATCTCCATATCTATTTGTGTATTTTGCCATATTTTTATATTTTACTACCGGTGAACCAGACAGGATTCGAACCTGTGACCGTCTGCTTAGAAGGCAGATGCTCTATCCAACTGAGCTACTGGTCCAAATGTTTTAATCTAATTCTCCGTTACTCCATGCTTCATAAACAATTGCCATAACACCTTCATCAATATCAGCTTCTTCCCAACCAGTAGATTCATTCCATACAAAGAATTCTGTGCTCTTTGGATTTTCAGCAATTCTTACCGATAAGTTTTCTCCATCTACTTCAAGATCATATTCGTTAGTAGTTGCCCACCATACTTCATCTTTGCCTTTTACTTCAATTGTATAACTCATGATTAAATCTTTTTAAGTGTTTCATTAGTCATACTAACAGTCTTATCATAATACCTTTCACCGCAGATTGCATCTTTGTATTGTTCAGCCCAATCCGGTCGGATAGAATAACCATTTGCATTAGTTCCAATAACTCTTCCTTTTTCTAGTTTATCTCTGAACACTGGAAGTACTTCTCCATTACGGTCAGTTTTTCCTTCAGGATGAGGTACACATGTCATTGGTCTGATCCATGAAACTTTGTCTCCTACTTTTAATTCTACTTTTGTCATTTTTAATTATTTAAAGATTAGTACCGCTGGACGGATTCGAACCGTCACTCACCGTTCGGTGAAAGGGATTTTAAGTCCCTCGTGTCTACCAATTCCACCACAGCGGCATTCGTTATTTACTTATTCTTTTTAGGGTTTACTGTGTTCTTATTAAACATAATTGAAAATAATACATTTAATCCGAAGGCTTGCCAGAATCCAATAGGATTAACAGCATCTATAGCCGGTACGAGGCATGAGTTCCAAAGCCATTGAGTAGGCCATGCAAGTATCAGTGCCAGAATCACAAGGCCTAATATAAGTAAAAAGGCGAATGCGAAGGGTGCGGTAATTTTATTCATATTTGTTATATTGTTTATAGTATAATTATAACAGGTTAAAAAGATTTCTGAAAGAGTTTATTAAAGTTATTTCTTACAACTTTTCTTATGCTTAAATATACCTCCACATTTACACTTAATATAATGTATAGAAGTTATTATAATTGGTGATGATGCAATTGCAGTAAAAGCATTAGGGTGCCAATGATCACCACAGATACCAAGTATATGTTTTACTAATTCAATCATCATCTTTAAAAATACCGTATAAAAACATTAGCAAAAAGAAAGGCCATGCTATAAACCAAAAGACCCTTTCAAAGTTAGAGGCAGGTTCCATATCTAACCTCTCATAAAGAACATCAAAACAAAACCCACACACTACACCAATTGTAATATATGCAATCATGTAATTAGATACCATCTACCAATTCTTTAATTTGGCCTGCAGCAACATTACCGATCTTCTTTCCTTTAATTTCACCATCTTCAAAATACATAAGAGTTGGAATACTTCTAATACTGTATTCTTTGGCAAGATCTGATTCTTCATCCACATTACAGAAGATAACCTTTATATCCGGATTATCATCTGCAAATTTTTGTACAGTAGGTTTCATTACTTTACATGGACCACACCACGATGCCCAAAAGTCTACAAGTACTCTAGGTCCATTAAAATCTTCTTTAGTCATAATAAGTTTCTTTAAGGTATTTATACAGGTGGATCAAGAGGTATGTTTGTATATCTCTCACTACCTAGTATTAGATTTGTTGTGGTGTCTGGGATACCGGCACCAACATAAGGTTCAAGTTTTTGCATAGCTTCAGTAATGTCTGTGGCTATAATATTGATTTGCTTTTCTACATTATTGTCTAAGTACACACATTCATAGATGAGGTGGTCTTTAATCTTAGATGTTTCTATTACTTCAATACTAAGTACTACTGATTGTCTTGGAATTATTTTTAAAGACTTAAGTAATTCAGATTTACTTCTACTATATTTCTTTTTAAGTTTTGCCATTACTTTCAATTCTTTTTAAAAATTGTTATTGTTTATTATTATATTGCAAATTTGTATTTTGTTTACGGTCGGCCGAGAGAGACTTGAACTCTCATGTAACCAATTACTCTTTCTACAAGGTATAAGCTTGAGGAGATACCGGCCGATGTTTTAGTTAACCTATAGCGGTTACTATAACAGAAGAGTCTATCGCGGTAAACTCTCCGCCGTCAAATATCTGACAGTGGGTTAAACTACCTCGTTGTTTGTTCACCAGGAGGGTATCAGTTCCACTTGGTGTAGAGATAGTAAACACGGAGCCAGAGGGGAGGCGCCACAATTTGTAATGGTTACCCTTAATGGGTTCTTTGATCGTCCAGTCTTTAATGTTTCTTGACATGGTCTTGTAATTAAAATGTTTATATAAAATGTAGGGTTGTTTTCTGAGTTCTTAGAGGTTCGGCACATTTTCTAATGGCGGTCGCACATTCGCACATAGCAGCACATAGTTCCACTTAGAGTATCGAGTTAGCCCAGGAAGTATCCAAGCCAAAGATATGACAGAACGCCACCGCAAAAGCAAAGCCAAGTGTTGCTAGTAAAATTCCAATCGCGCCATTAGCCAAACACCATAAGCAGTATTCAGCAGTTCGTTTAATTTTTTTAGTCTTCATATTCACCATTCCATTTGTAATTATTATATAGCACCATCATTAGATTGTTTAAAGGCATTGCCTAATTTCTTTGAATTTTTTTCTCTAACCACTTCTTCCTCTAACCTATCTACTAATTCATCAAAATAGTCTGGATCACTAGTAACAGAACCATACTCTAAATAATCTATATGGTCCATAGTAGGGCAGGTCTTTGGAATAACGAACGCGGTAAATTCAAAACCAGCGCCGAACTGTGGCTGTCGTTCCCTCGCATGGTTAAAAGTCCTATTAGTAAATCCGAGTGGCGTCGCGTTACCGTAGTATGTCGCGTTTAGTCCATCAGCCTCGTAATGACCACCAGACTCGCCGCAGTGGCAGGTCTTGGTAGTATACGATAGCGAGAAAATATCCCGGCAGGTATTACAGTGTAGTAGCTTCATTAGTTTATTAGTTATTAGTAGAACTCATAATTTTGAATAGCTTTTAGACCTTTAAAGATTACTAGACAAGCCATGAGTACTACGATGAGGTGAGCACTTGTACTGATTGCGGATAAGGACTCCGCAATGGATGCTAGAGCATCTGCTTGGTTGGTATGATCACTTAAGAATTGATTCATAGGTAATATTGTTATTGTTATTATAATACAAATATAACAAGTACCCTAAGTATCTGAAAGTTTCTGGTGGCTCTTTTTTTACAGGATGAAAAAATTTCTGGACTAGACATGACCCTATTAGACATACCAGATCTAGTCACATTCTGGAACTATGCAAATTTTCTGGCTAGAATTTTTGCGTGGGCCCAAACTCATGAGCCCGCTAGACCTAAAATGAGGCAAGCGAAAAATACTCTTGAAGGGTATTATTCTCTAGACTATACCTTACCCTTCTACTAGCCATACTAGACTAGCAAGGACAATAGGGTACTACTACAGCTATCAAGGACCACTATGGACTAGCAAGGACCACTACCGTTACTATAGACTACTACTACCATATAGGGTATTTACTGTTATTTGCCTGCTAGGGCTGCTCTAGGGCGGATAATGCCTGTAGGGACCCTAAACGCGTAGACAGCTCCAATTATAGGGATTATGCCCAAATGGTGATTGTAGCAAGCTTTGTGGTGGTTTTTGTGGATGAGTGAAATAGATGAGGTATGGCACTATTAGCTTCTAGGGCCGATATATCACAATATAGGCTATATTTGGGTGTCTAGAGGCAGTCTAGAGTGCTATTTGTGTGAAATAATGTGTTCTAGAGCGGTATATATGGGCTATATATGGGCTCTAGAGCGGCTATCCAGTGGCTATGGCTAGTAGAGGGCCCAAAAATGACCTAAAATGTGGGTAAATATCACACCAAAATAGGCATTTTTACCTAGTCCTGCTAGAGCCCATTCTAGATGTGTGAGTTTTGTGTGAAATTTGGGCACTAAAAAGGGCAGCCTTGTCTGAATACAGATTTATGGCTGCCCTATAACCTAGGGAGAAAAACGGAAATTTAAAACCCTGTGGTTTAATTCATAATCAATTGTTATGCTTCTCCCCTAACCATTGCGGCTTCAGAAGTAGTCAGTAGATCGCGAGAAGCGAATGGGTTAATATCCAGTACACCTTCAGTATCATATTGTTTCTTACATAGGATATTACCAGCGGTTACCATTAGATTCCCCATTTTACCTTCGTTTATATTAAACTTAGTATCGTTAGAGGCAAAATTGGTCATACCATTTACTAGATCCCAAACAGACATACCTGATTTAGCATTTTTCATTTGAGCCTTTGTAAAGGTATTTGGATCGGCACCTAATTGGCTATACGCCTTAAATGCTCTTTCTACTGGAATGTATTTCTGTACATAGTCGTAATCCACAGCTTTATCCAAGGATAGTATACTAGAGGCAGCGCGTTGCATTTCAGCCAAACTCGCATCGGTATTATTAGCCTTTGTAATATTCTCGGCCAATCCTACTGGTTGGAAATTGGTAGATGCCATTCGGATCATATGTTCATTAAACTCATTGATGTTTTTATCGTTGAGGTTATGTAAACCATAGTTTTCAGCAAATGCGGTGGAGGTCATACCGTTTGAACAGATTAGACGTTCTAGGTAAGGTGATACTTCCAATCCACGAGTTGGGGTATTTCTGAATGTTACACCAGTATTAAATACCTCGTTCTGCATTCCTGGTACATTAAACATTCCCTGTGGTGATACACAGTTAATTTGAGTACCTCCATACTGAGATGATCCCATATGCGTTACTCCTAAATTGTATTGGTCAATATAGCGAGAAGCAAAATCAATAAATGATTCTTGGCTAATAGAGGCATACCCTGCAGGCAGAATATCAGTAATCTTTCTAGAGTTAGGATCCACCAATAGTGTTACCGTTTGGTCGTTCTTAGATGATTTCATAGATTTCATCATAGTAATCAATTGGCGCAAACCATCGTTACCGAAACCTTCACTAAACCTTGTGGCAAACGCCTTAGGAATACGGAGGCGGCCAAGTAGTTTACCGAATGCCTTATCAGTTACCTCAATCTTAACTCCATCCAATTCAATATGGTTATTGTCAATTACATTAAACTCAGACAGTGAGATTTCCTTTCGCATCAATTGGTTATTGATAGCTTCTGCCTTTTTAACGTCGAATGCAGATTGACTAAGTGTTGTAATACTTCTCATAATTTGTATATTTTTACCGTTTTTATTATAATATAAATATAATCAATTTATTTGGGAATTGAAAATTTTTCTAGGACTTTTTTCACTAAAGTTATTAACAATTCCCTGATGTTATATTTATTCAGTTACCTCATCCTTTAATCCGAATAGTTTGTCAAATTCAAGGCCATCCTTTTTAACCATTTCCTTTTCCTTCTTTTTCAGTTGTTTAAGGCTTTCAGATTTTTTGAACCTTTCAGTATCGTAGGTAACATCTCCACTAGCGGAAAGATCAAAGAACATTTGTTTTCCAACATGCCCTCGGCGGTTTTTACTAAATACCACATACCTTTCATCCTGAGACCTTTCATCCACAAATCGGATTTCCATCATCCCGGTAGTCATATGCTTTAGTTTATTGGATCCTACGAATGTACCACCTTTATTTACCTGTTGGATATTAAGGAACGAGGTATATTTCTTACCTTTGTTCTGTCCAAGATTTTGTTTGTACATCATATCCAATAACCACTTCTCTGAACCATTCCTTGTCATCTTGGCATGTTCACGGATAGTTTCTTGGAGTTCCACAAAAGAGTCGATTAGTACCAGGTCATACCCAGTATCCAGGATCTCGTTTAGTACCTTGCGGGGATCCTCAGAGTCAGCGATATCTTGTGGAAAGAATATATCCAGTTCACCAAACTTAGGGTAACGCTTTACGTAGAGGTACAGATCCACCTGGTTCATTTCTGCTGATATAAATAGTACCTTACTACCGCTCTTTTTTGCATTAGCGATAATATCCAGTGTAACGGTTGATTTACCTACACCAGGATCCCCTACTACCATCCAGTTAGTAGCCTTTGGTACACCACCGTCGATTGAGAATAATCCATCCAGTGGAGTATTTGTTTTGTGAGCATCAAATAGACCTTTAGCATATTTGACATTAGAGATTTGAGTCAGTCGGTTGTTTAATTTAGATACTCCCATAATTACTTAGACGTTTTAGATTCATGATTCTTTACCTTTTCAACCATTTCGTTGAAACGTTCCACAGCATTAAATGCCGGTACTGTCATTGCCTTTAAAAGATTGCCGTCGAGGTCTTTAATCATTAGTAGATCGTTTAGGAGTTCTACCTTGTACTTTGTTGTTGTTTTTATCATTTTTCCGTTTTTTAATTATAATATAAATATAATACTTTTTATTGGGATTTGAAAATTTTTCCTAGACTTTTTTTAGAGAAGTTATTAACAATCCCATGTTAACAACCTAGGCCGTTTGATTAACCTTGGAGGTTAGCGTGACGGTTACAGAAGTAATCCAGTTTAGACTTCGCGTACTCAGCCGCCTCAGTATCATTTGCGTTACAGGCTTCAGCCAGTACCTCAGCCCAGTATCCAATCTTTGGAAGGTAACCATTCGGATAGCGGTCTACTTTGTTTTTGTAAGGATATGCCATAGTTGTTTGTTTTATATGGTTTGAATTATTATAATATAAATATAATCAATTTTATTGGGATAAAAAAATTTTTGGGCAGTTATTTTCTCAGAATAGTGAAAAAGTTATTAACAATTTATTTTACTTAGCTCCCTTTCTATATACAGTTCTATTAGTGGGTTAAGCGGATCCTTTTCTTTGTTTAGCGATTTAAGGATGTCGCTAGTCATAGTCTTTGCTAACTCTTTTAGTTCTTTTGTGGTTGTCATTAGTATTTAGTTTTAGCGTTAAGAGATATCCATAGGGCTACTACACAGATACTTATGCTTATGATTGGATGTAATAGGGCTTGTAAGAATAGCCAGCAAATAGCAGTAATTAAGACTGGGGCTAACCAGACAAGTATTAGTATCGCAGTAAAGGCCAAGGATAATTGTAATAGTTTCATGTAGTAGTATTTTTAATTATAGTATAAATATAAAACTATTTGTTGGGAAAAAAAAATTTTTAGGCAATTATTTTCTTAGAATAGTGAAAAAAGTTACTAACAGTCTTCGCGTGCTACAGGGGATTTCCTATCAAGTGTACATCCACTATACCAGACTGTACATCCACAATTCTACAGGTATCCTAGGCTTCAGTTCTCAGGTGGCTCCAGGGTGTCACGCTTCACGGCAGGATTTGGTTCCTTCCTAGTAACATGGGTCATTTGGGTACTTGTCAGTTGATTACTTTGAGTACTTTGGGTGAAAATAGCGGTATTACATAGAATTAGGGTAAAAAACGGCTAGTATATATTAGACTACTCTGGATCATAGTACTGGAAGCCAGATTGAGAGATATCAGACTACCGGTACGGAATTACTGATAAACCATACTGGACCACCCCAGATACCATATCTACACGATTGTTACCGTATACGCGATTATATAGGTATCTACAATAATTATATCTTTTTGAGTATAGATTGTGGTTATTGCGAAGAATTATATCTTTGCGGATATACTTAAGGTTCTTGCCTATTTAGTGGTTGTTGGAGCATTTGAGCTATTTGGGGGCTTAAGGTTATTCCACTCATCATTCCAATAGATTTGAGCACTTTGCGGATTGCGGGGTAATTGTGGTTTTCTAGGTGGTTGCATGTTCGTTTGGTTTAGTGTGCCCAGTGTGCTGACCTTTGATTGTTTTGATTGTTTAGATAGAATCCTATTTACCGCCTCTTTTACTATTAGATCTTTGAGGGACTGTTGACCTGGTTGGTTTAGGAGTAGTAGTATTAGTTATATTGAAATCTTTGAATTTTAGAATAGTATCTTTCTTTTCTAATAAACCTCTACCAACCATGTTATTAATTAGTACCGCTTGCGATTTCATTATTCTTTTTGATGCTTCTTTATAATCTAAAAAACCAGCCCAATCAACTTCTTCTACCTGTAATTGTTTTTTAGGTACCTTTAAATCTTTTAAGCCTATTTGCGAAAGATCTGAAATTTGAACAACATAATAATAAACAATCTTATTACCATACTTTCTAGTGGTTACTGTAAATGTATGTTCTGTTTTGTCTATAAGATTCTTAGGAATAGTTATACCAACCTCTTCTTTGGTTTCTCGTATGGCTGCATCTAATTTTGACTCACCTTTATCAATACCACCTTTAGGAATTCCATAAGATCCATACCAACCTCTTGATGTAGTATGAGCCAACAAAATTTTATTGTCATATATAATGGCTAAACCTGCAGATTTTTTTGTTTTCATATTTTATATATTGTTAATTAAAACATGTTGTCAAAATCATAGTTAGGCTTTATTGCCCCAGGCTTTGGTATATCTGGTGGATCTACATATACCGGTTTTTTATAAGGTTTTGGTTGTGGTTGTTTGGGAGCTCTTAACATTTCTGGTCTGTTTTCACGTACCCATTGAATATACCAAGGAGCCATACGTTTAACTGTTTCTACATCAACTCCTTTATACTTACCTGATCTAAATTTCATACTATTCTATTAATTAAAAGAGATCATGATCCGGAGACCAATTATCCCATTCATCATTCCAACTATCTTTTATATTGATCTTAGGTTTATGCGGTTTTAGCCAATTCTTTATCCAAAGTTTTAATTTCTTGAGCATCCTTTTTCTGCAATTGTTTTAAGACCCTTGCCATTTCTTTATCGGCAAGTTTTATTGTAGCATCGTTAGCTCTCATTCTGATTTCTAACTTTACTTTATTTACATATTTAGTAAGCTTATCGCTTTCCTGTCCAATTGCATCCATTTTGGAAATAATGATTCCCTCTTTGTTCTTTAAGGCTTGTATCTTTGCACCTTTTGCTTTATCAGAAACATCTAACCTGGATTGATTAGTTGAATAATTGGAACCTTTTGATTTTACCTCATCTCTAAAGGAATCAATTTGGTCTTCTTCAATTTCTAATTTGGTTAGCTCTACTTTGATTTTAAATAACTCCTCTCCTAGCTTATCTAATTCTCTTTTCTTTTTAGGATTAGAGAATAGCCCTTTTATGAATGAAAATATTCCTTCATTTAAAATTTCAGTAAGTTCCTCATGACTTACCTTTCCTTCAAGAATCTGATAAGTATCATTAATCAATTCTCTATTTTGTTTAAAGTTTTCAAATGTTGGAATGTGTGCCATTACAGTTAATTATTTGTTTATATATTTGCTAAGATCATCTAATAATTGAGCTGAGGTATAATACCAACCTTCAAAAGTAATACCATCATCTTTATCATGATTTGTTAAATACCACAGATCCTCATCTTTTAAATATTGTATATGCCAGCCTACCATTTCTTTGTTGCCCCTTCTAATAAGAGTGATGCGATAATTAATACTGATGCAACAATAGTTTGTCCTACAAATAATTCACTATTTGATACTACCGTGCTCATTAATAATCCTATACCTACAACCATAGAGATATACCAACCATGTTCTTTTATAAATCTTTTCATATTACTTTCTTTTTATTACTTCATCAATTATACCATATTTCTTAGCTTCATCTGCATTTAACCAAAAATCTCTCGTTGCATCAGATGCTACTTGCTTTGCAGTTTTGCCACAATACTCTCCTAGCAATTTAAATAAAGTATTGTTAACCTTTTTCCATTCTTTCATATCAATTTCAGCATCTTGAATATTTCCACTAAACCCTCCTGATGATTGATGCAACATTGTTTTAGAATGTCTTAATGAACTTCTCTTACCTTTTGTACCAGCTCCTAGTAGCACAGATCCCATAGATGCAGCCATTCCTGTATTAACTGTTCTAATATCTGATTTAATGTAATCCATAACATCAACCATAGACAAACCAGATTTAACAGATCCTCCTGGTGAATCAATATGCATTGTGATATCTTTATTTTCTACACTGTCCAAAAACATTAACTGTGCTTGTACTACAGTAGACATGCTATCATTAACTGGTCCGGCAACCCAAAGTAATCTATCCATCATTAACCTTGAAAAGATATCCATTTGCGTTGCTCTTAATTCTCTTTCCTCTAAAATATAAGGAGTCATTGAGTTTTCAATATGCTTTTCATAATAATTCAATGTTGATGAACTTAAATTATGATCACTCATTGCATATTTTTGAAATTCTTTTCCGTAATTCATTTGCTTTTAAAATATTTAATTATTATATGTGCGGACCTATAATTAGTTGCTAGAGGTATTTTATGAACATCACACAATCTCATTAACATTGCAATATCAACATCATGAGGGTGTTTATCTAGTGGATCCCTAAAAAATATAACAGCATCCATTTCTCCACGAGTAACCATTGAACCTATCTCTGCATCTCCACCTAGCGGCCCACTATTTAAACAGTCAACCTTTAATCCTGCATTTTCAATCATACCCCCAGTTGTACCGGTTGCAATTAATTCTACATCCTTTCGTTTAAAAAAATCCAATCTCTTCATTACGAAGGCAACCATATCTGCCTTCTTACCATCGTGGGCTATTAATGCTATTTTCATATTGTTTTTGATATAAGTTTTTTGAATTTTGTAGTTGACCATCCATGATCTCTTTTAAAATAATGAATAGGTATATTTAAATCATACCCAGTAAAATCAGTTCTACCTTTATAGTCATCACCTAAGAATCTAATATTAGGATCAATACCTTTTAATAGTTCTTCTAATTCAGACTCATATGTATATACATGTACATCTGTGATGTATTTTATTGATTCTAACATTTCAATTCTCTCAAGTGTGGATAAAACTGGTTTTAGTTTATGAGGTCTTTCAATTGAAGGATCTGTGTGCAAAAGAACAATAAATCTTTCACATAGATTTCCAGCTTCTTTAAACATTTTAATATACCCAGGGTGCATTACATCGAAATTACCTGCAATAACACCCCTCTCATATCTTTTATCTAAAATCATATTTTTAATTTTGCCCGTTCTAAACTTTCAACTGCTACATCTATATGTTTAGCAAAGTCTTTATTTAATTTATACACAGGGTGATGAATAATGTAATTAATTAAAAAGCTATGAAATAGCTCTACTCTATCAGAGGCTTCTACTTTATCGCTTTCCTTTGGTTGCAATCTTTCTTTTTTCATGGTTACCTTTTAGTACATTTAATAATAATCCTAAAAAAGAATCTGCTTTATATTTTCTCTTTCCTTCTACATTTAGAAGATATTTTGTTTTTGTTCTCATAATTTATTTTAGTATTCTGTGTTAAAGAAGAATGTTTGAAACAACCTTCCATTATTTTTGTTTGTGCCGAAATAGTCTAATGATGAATGGAATAAATCACCACGGTAAAGTACTAATCTATTATAGACATTACCAACCTTCGCAGTCATATCCCATTTTGAAAAATCTCTACTATGTGGCCAACAGTGTTTATCCAACCACTCGTTATCATAACTCCCATCATCTAATCTAGGAGGTCTTTCTAAACCAGTTTCTTTATGTCTAAATAATCCAGTGCCTCCATTAACCGGAGCATTAGGTGTTAAGTAACATACACCAGCCCACATAGTAGTATGATCTGGGTGAATCCAACTAGAATCTTTTTCTGTAGTATACTGAAAGGTTGATGTGTATTCAGATTCATAATATGTAATGTTCCCACCAGCGTTTTTTACTATTGATTGGATGCCTTCTTTTAAACCTGGCCAATCGTGAAAGGTTTTGGTTCTTTGCCCTGGGTAATTACCTTTTACATCAAATGGTTGGTTTAGGGCAAACTCTCTCACACCATCAGGGTCTTGGTAAAAATCATCAGTAATTATTAAATTTGTTTTCATGTTTTATTTTTAATTTTATCCTAACTCCGGACCAGCACCACCTTCCTCCTCTACTGGTGGAGGTGTTGATATTAATGTAGTACTTAATGTTCCAATGTTATTGACTTCTATCTCATACACATTACCGTTAGGTGCGGTTAATTGCATATTAGGATTCCCAGAAGGGCCAGTGGAACCAGTAAACCCGGTAGCACCAATTTCTCCTGTTGCCCCAATTTCCCCTGTTGCTCCAGTTGCTCCAGTTGGACCTATTAGTGTACTAGGATCACCAATATTTAATTTAATCTTATCAACGATACCACCATTTTGGTTAGTTAATTTAGGGTAAACTGTATATCGTTTCCACTTATCTCCGTATGGTTCACTCATCCTTTTTCTTGTTTGATTTTATTTATTTCATGTAGTTTATATTCTGAATCTATCCATCCACCATCTACATAATCCCATAAGGTTAAATTAATTAAAAATGGATGAGGTTGAGCTTTTGCCCACCTCTTGGCTTTCTGAAAGCCTTCAGGTGAATAATCAAATTTATTGATATTTTTATAACTTGGTGTAAACCATCTTCGTAAAACCTTAAACATATAATCCTATTTGTTTATTATTATATGTAAAAAAACTAAAAGGTTTAAGAAAGATTAGAGAGAAAGTACAAATACTACTACCATGATAATTACATAAAGAAGTGAACTTATGTCATAAGGTTTTTGTGGTTCCATATATTATTTATGGCAAAAAGTCACTATAGTTTCTCATTCTGGTATTAATTAAATATTAATTCAATGTTATCTAAGTGTTAACAAGTTAATTACCTAAACACAGTAATATGACCGGCTTCCTTAACTATAACAGGAGAGTCGGTCTTTTTACCTTTTACTTCATAATAGTAAATACCATCAGATACTAAATAACTTCCACTATTTACACTCCCATCCCAGAAAGGGTAACTCTCAAAGTCATCATCATACCCGGTGTAAATATTTTGACCCCATCTATTAAAAATTTTAAACTCTATATCTTCCCAACAATCCAAATCATATAAAATTTTCCATACATCATTTACCCCATCATTATTAGGAGTGAATGTATTAGGTACATATATACTCTCATCACCTAGGCAAGGATAGCCAGGTACACCATCACACGGTAAGCCTGTTATACAATCGATTAAGGTTTCTTCTATGATATATTGGGTAATTGTGTCAGTTGAGTATATAAAATTATCCAAGTATACAGTGTCTGTGAGGAATTCCGTTAAATAAAGGGTGTCTATGAGGTTTATAGTTTCAGTAAGGTATATCGTATCAGTAAAATTTTGAGTGATGTAGAGAGTGTCTATCTCATAGACAGTTTCTGTAACATATACCGTGTCACATGGCCCTTCATTAGTAATCTCACAATCAACGCCTGTGATCATATCAAATACAAAATTATTATTACCTGTAATTATTTCATTAGGTACACTTGTAATTGAAAAGTAATTACTCTGACCGGCATACCATGTACCAGGTGTACTAATTGACCCACCCACAGTAATAGTATCCCCAGGCTGAATCCAAACAGACAGATTAGAAACGCCATTAAAACAATTAAATGTAGTACCTAAAAAATCATCAAGACAAAAATAAGTAACGGCTTCAGTTCCAATATTTACTAAAGTAGCTTCATAAGAATAAGACGAGTAAATACCGAATTCTAATTCTTCACAAGTTTCTTCTAAAATTGTTATGTCAATTAAAATAGGATCTGGGCCAACAGAATAAACACAAGTCCCATTATCACTAGTTGCATCTTCATCAAAGTTTAAAGCAAAAGGATCAGTACACCCTGGATATGCATATAGACTTGTAGCTAGGAAAAGGCCATAAAAGGCCATTAAGAAATGTTTCATTCATCATTATGTTATTTTGGGGTTACTCTGCGCTCAGAGTTATTTGGACATCATATCCCACATAGCAGGATATTCTTCTTTAAAGTTTTCTCCGTAAGTCTCTTGCCAGATTCTAGCAATTTCTCTTTTATCGGTTATCTTTCTTTGTCTTATGATTTTAGCAACACCAGGATATTTGGTTGAAAACTTTTCACCGTATGCCTTTTTCCACATAGCCTCAATGTCTTCTTCTAAATGGTCATCATGTTTATGCTTACCATCAGATGCTTCAGTACCGTCTTTTTCAGAAGATTCATTTACAGCTTTGCTAAAAGTTTTCCAACTATTAACAGGTTGTCCCTTTACTTTAATTTTTCCAGTATCAGTATCAAAATAAATTTCAGCACCTTGATAAGTTAAATCTAATACAAGTGTATCATATCCTTTACCTATTGCAGTACCACCTCTTATTCCTAAACCGGCTTTTTCTGCCCAACGAGCAATTTGTTTCACATCTCTAAGAACACCTCTCTCCTTTGCAAATTTTTCAATGTTACTAGGAACGTTAGCAGCTTCAGTAACTACTGATTCAATTATTACCGATTCAAAATCACCAGGTAATCCTCCGTACCATCCAGATTCTTTATTACTAGGAGTTCCTTCACCATAAATTCTATCTAGAACTTTAACGTCCATTATAACTTCCCAGGATTTAGTCTTAGAATCCCATCCAAAATCTTTTTTAATTGAACCCCTTTCGTCTTTAATAAATTCTACAAAATCAAGATAATCTTGTTCTTCTTTAAATGCAAGACCAATAGTATTCTTAGCTTCATTTACTGATTCTTTAACAAATACAATAAATGATTCTCCTGCTGAATTAGGATCTTCTAATTCTTTAAAATCTACATTATGTTTCTTTAAAATCTTTTTGGCATCATCCCATTGGTGTGATACATAAGAATAAAGAATAACTGTATTTTCATCTTCAGGATTAACACCAGCTTTTTTCCAAATCTTTTTCGTATCATCATCAGCATCATCAAGCCAATTAATTTCAGAACCTTTTCTTTTTAAGTCTTTCATTGCTTTATCAGCATCAGGAGCTTTACCTTCTCTAATCATTCCGCCATGATCAAACATAGATTTATTAACCGTGAATTTTTTACCGTCTTTTTTTAGAGTTAAGACGTATCCGTTGTTATCAACAACCTCAGCTTCACCGCCCATATACATAATCATTGAACCCTTTTTGATTTTCTTAAAGTCTTTAAGGTCAATTTTTTTCATATAGGATTTTTTAAATCCTTCAAATGTTTTAAAGTATTTCATAATTAGTCCATTCTATGTTTATCAATTCTGGCCATAATTTTATCCTTCTTGGCTTTTAACTTAGCATATTCGTTTTCTTGCTTCATCATAATAGAACCATATCTATCTGCAACTGCTCCACCTTCTGGTTCAGCTTCTTGTTCCATGTCTCTAAGTGTTTGAGCCATTTCATCACCTAAATCTTTAATTTGTTGGTCTATGTCAATTCTAGTATCTAATAAACCCATATACTTATCAAAACTTAATCTACGTGATTTTGCTTTAGCAGGTTTAAGTTTAGGTAATTCTCTTCGCGTTGCTCTAAATGCTACTAATACAGGATCATTCATATCTGTTGCTTCATTAACTCTATCATAAAGACCAGATTTAGAATTCCATTCCCAATCTTCTTTATCAAAGTCTTTAAGCTTTTTTGCCTTTTGGTATTCTTCAGAAGATAGATGAGCAGCTTTAAGATTTATTTTACGACTTTCATTGTAGCTTACAATATCAGAATATTTAATTTCATGTTCTTCGCCGTCTTGGTCTAATGCAAAGATAACTTTATCATCCCACATATCAGTATTATCTTGATTACCGTTATTAGGATTATAGATAATGTATTCTTGACCGTTACCTAGTTGAATCATCCCATCATCCTTTTTCATGGCTTTCATTAATGATCTCTTATTGAATTTACCTTCGGTAACTACAGATTCACTAAATAATCTTTCACCAGTTTTAGATTCAACATGTACAGTTGCTTTAGGATATTCTTTCTTTAATTGATTAAATGCAGCAGGGACTATTTGAGGAGTTCCAACTAATTCTTGTTTAATTACTTTACCATTTTCAATCACAACAAGAGTTACTGGGTAACTTCCTTTCTTTGCAGCATTATGAATCTTGGATAGTTTAGCTTCAGTAACTGCTGATTCAAACTTTTTAATGTTCTTAATTACTTGGTTAATATTCTTATCTCCTATCTTTGCATAAACTGCATTAGGAAATGAATTACCGATAGCAACATTTACAACTTCACCATTAGGTCTTACATTATAACTACCACCATCATATTTTTCACCATCTATTGATATTTCAAAACCAGCACCTTCACCGTTAACAAATTCCATATCATGAACAGCAGCTTTAGTTTTATCAACCTTTGCGATTGCTTTTGCTATTAAATCAGCAATATCTTTTATTTCTTTTTCTGAAAATGTAAAAGGTTCTTTAGATCTTCTTACCTCATTTAAAAATTGAGTGTGGGTTTTAAAATATTTCATAGTTCTTATTTTATTCCTTGGCTTTTCATTTCAGCTTTAATGTCATCATGAAAATTCTTTATGTAATCTTTAGCACCTTTCTTATCACCATCTTCAATCCAATCGATTGCAATACCTAAGTTTCTAAAGGGTGTATGATAATTTACATCAGTTGCAGAATCAAATAATTTGTTTAACATCTTAATAGGCGTTTTCTCATTTACCTTTAATGCATACTTTAACATACCATCATAATCAAAATCACTTGACCACATATCACCAGGCTTAAATTTCTTAGCTTCAGTTAATGATTCTCCAATACTGCCGGTCATCTTTAAAAGTTCTTTACAAACCATAGCGGCTTCACCACCTTTAATTCCTCTCATCTTAAGCATTGTCATACATTCAGATTTATCCATGTCAGCAATCTCTTCACCATTTACATCCAATAATTCATCAAAGATTTCTTTTGCAGTTTCCTTTGCATTTTCATTAACAGATTCACTTATCTTAATGCTTCTAGGATCAATGTTCATTGCAGCCATTTCTTCAGCACCTTTGCCATCATTGTAATCTACCTTTGCAAATCCTCCCCTAGGATTAATTTCTAAAACTGTAAACGATGCAGGAAACCTAGCATGGCGTGCAGTTACAGTCTTTCCATCTTTTAAGGCTAATGCCATCGCTCTAATATCACCTTTGTCTGAAAATCCTTCATTTACTTCAGCAGATTCATTTTTCTTATACCATTCTTTAGCAACCTTTACCAAGTCATCATATGTATGTTTACCACTTAATGCATCTTCTATGATAGTTTTACTAGATGCAATGTCATACATTGAAATGTCATCAAAACCTACACCTTCAGAATATTCTTTCTTTAAATCAAAACCTAATTCATCAGCAAGAGTTTTAGATAAACTTACATTACCGCTAAATTGGTCGTTTCTCATTAAACCGCCCTTGTTCTTAAATCTTTTAGCGTTTCTTTTGTTTTCGACAATATAGTCGAAGTCTTTAATATATTTCATATCTTTAGATTAATTTTTTTATATATTTAGGATACCTCCATGAAGTCGCATTATGATAATTTAGATTTACCGTCCCACACCTTTACAACATATTCATTACCATCCTTCTCTAGGTAACGAGGATCTTTTTTAGTAGGTCTCATTAATAAACCGTGTGAGTTTGCATCTCTTCCGTTAGCACCACCCTTTCCTCTTTGCCAAGAAGAGCCACCTGAAAAGTAAGATGAAAATTGTCCACGATTATCTCTATCATTTGGATCCAAGCCTTTTTGCTTTAAGATTACTGAATGTAATTCTTTCCATTTAGATTTACCGTTCTTTTCAGCAAAATCTAATACTGTCTTTTTAATTGTATCTAAGTTTTCATTTACAAAACTATCATACTCTTTAATGTGTTCCATGTTATTTCTTATTTTAATATTTATTCTACAAAAAATAAAGGATCCAGGTAATAATACCCAGATCCTTTTTAACTCATTACTTCTTAGTTACTAATCCTCTAAGAAGGTCCCAATTTCTAGTTAAGAATATGCCAAATGCAATTCCTGCATAAATCTTATAACCGAATATCCACAATCCTACACCAATACCTAATGATGCTAATGCAGAAAATCCTTTAGTGTCAATCCAACTTACGACTTTTCCAAAAATTTCTTTAACTTTTTCCATGTTTTAAAATTTATTTTTTGATTAAGCAAGTTCCAATTCTGCAGCAATCTTTTTGGAATGTTTACAAGTTCCTCTAAATTTACCTGCAGGGCAGTCACAACTTAACCTGTTACCATTCTTAGTAACAGTATATTTATTCCCAGTTGAACCTAAAACTTCGAAAGTTTCTCTTTTTATGTTTCTGTAAGGATTAATAACCTCAACATCATCAAAGGAAATATGATCTTCTACGGGGATCCAACCAGGAAATAGATATTTTTGCCCACCTATTATAGAAAAGGCAATTCCCATATGAGATTCTATTTTATACTTCTTTGTCATATTAAAAAGGTAAGTCTTCGGTTTTAGATTCTTCAAAAGGTTCAGAGTGATCAGATAGTTTTCTATAAGTTAATGTAGCAAATGGTTGTTCACCAATTTCGGTAATTGCTGGTCTACGATTATATTTGTCAAATGCATCTTTCATCTTATGTGCTTTCTTACGAGCAGTATAGTCATCCTTTGCATAGACATACATATCCATTGTTACTACATATCTTTTATCTTCACTCATCGTATCTTAAGATTATTAAGTTGATCCAAAGTACCTTCAAATCCTGGTATGTCTTTTTGTGGATTACCATGATTTGTGATTCTGTCCATTAAGTCATTAATCTCATCTCTGCTTAACCATCCTACTACATCATCATGATGGTCAGGGAAGAATGTTTTTGTTATAAAGTTATCATCGGCATCAAAGACAGCAATCTCAAATGTTAAGAATTGATTTACACTAGAGCGGTCTTCTCTAGGATTACAGTAAATACCCATACCAGCAGATACTGATAAACTAAATCCGTTTGTGAAATGAGTCCTGGATCTGAATCCACCTAACTCATCTTCTCTTTTAAATATAATGTTATGAAAGTTCATATCTTCCTTCTTTATTAAATTGGTTTCTAATTTCACCTACCAACATGTCAGTGGTGATTGATAAATCTTTACCGATGAAGTCTACATCATGCTCTCGGTATTCATATTTTACATGTTCATTGCTTTTTGTAGCAACGAGGTTTGTAAGTACCTCTTTCAGATCATCAGCATACATGATGAGATCACTTTCAATGTTCTCAATTTCAAATACCTGACCACCTTTAGGCTTCCAGTAAGGAGTTGCCGTGTCAGAGTAATTTTCGTAATACTGTGTGTAAATTGTAATAGTTGCCATGTTTTCCGTTTTTTAATTATATTATAAATATAATACAAATTGTTGGGAATTGAAAATATTTTAGAGACTTTTTTCTAAAAGTTATTAACAATTTTTCAATAGCCCATTATTGCCATGAAAACTACAGTTATGATACCGCCGCCGATTAATACTTTCCAGTACCATTCTTTAACCCAATCATCTTCATAGACGACCATGTGGAATATAAAGCTTAAAAGTAAAATGAATAATATGCCAAAAAATTCTAAGATCATACTTCTTCATTTTTAAGTTTAGGCCATTTCTTTAGAATCATTGAACATAATTCATATTCTTCTCTTTCTTGGAAAAGAACCAGGAATGCCTCAGCTGCTTGGTAAGGTGGTACATCAGGGTTATGATCCTCAGGTACTTTGCCATCCAAGAGTTCACAGACACTTAGGTCAGTTAAGAGAGTTTCAGTATCGTAGTTAGACATACCCACAAGGAAGTCTTGTAGGTAGTCTTTTGGTATGTATTTTAAATCCTTCATATTATTTAGAGTTTTCCATTTGAAGCATTCTCATAGAACATTTATAACATCTTCCTAAAGAATCTTTAAATTCTACTGGAGCCTTTCTTGCTCTTGTATTAAATCCTGTAAGAGTATATGCTTTACCTTGGATTGTAATTTGATCACCTACAGATAAATGATCCATTCCATGTAATCCTCTGTGGCGGTTCCAATTAGTTGCTTCTCTTGTAATTACAGTTCCACCTTCACCGATTGTATTTCCTTTCAGTTTAAAGGTTACCTCATTTCCGGAGAATGATGCGTTTCCTGCATGCAGTTTGATTCCGAATTGATTTTCTACAGCTTTAAGAGCGTTGTCGATTTCAGTTCTTAGGACTTGTAGATTAGCCTTGTTAAATTGTGTAATTTCCGTTTTTACCATGTTGTTTATTTTAAATATAGTTTGAATTAATATATTATAAATATAATCAAAATAATTGGGAAATAAAAATTTTTCCTAGACTTTTTTCTCTAAAAATGAGAAAGTTATTAACAATTTAGAAACTTTGGTTATAATTAGGCATATCAATTACTGCATCCTTCTTTCCATTAAGAATATCTACCAATAGGTCAATTCCTACTTGGAATTCTTGTTTAGTTTTAGTAGGGATCATATAAAGAATATCATTTACTAAATCCATCTTTCCTGTTGTAGTACACGGCCCACACCTTAAGTACCACCCAAACCTAGCAGGCTGCATACGAGTAATTGCATACCATTGTTTATTATCCATCTGTACCAAAAGCCCTTCAACTTTTGTAGTACTTTTCATCGGTTTTGTTTTAAGAACTTGCATCATAGTTTTTTTTAATTCAATTCTAATTCCTCTTGTCTATCAAAAGGTAAATATTTTTCTAAAAGAGAAGTATTTTCTTCTCGGTATTTTAGTACGGCAACTTCTTTAGCCTTTGCCTCGACTTCGATGTCTACAGCATGGCCATAGTCATTGATCTTTTCGTATATAAAATCAGCATGTGCTTGTGCTTTACAATCAGGGTGTTCAAATGTGCGACGACATGATGAGTAATGAAACAAAGGCTTTACCTTATGATGGTGCCATGTGCTCATTGCCAATTCAAATGCTTCTTGTTCGGATAAGCCACCAGTTTGAAAACGGTGATGGTGAAAATCAAATGTAATAGGTACCTTTACAGCAGAAAATATGCCTTCGTATAAATCTTTTACGGAATACATACTGCCTTTGTCATCATTCTCTACAACAAGCCTGGCCTGAGCAGATTTAGATAGATTGAGATAATTAGAGGCCCATCTACCCATAGTAGCAATCTTGTCACCGTATACACCATTACAGTGGATATTGATAGGATAGAAGTGAGATTGTGGAAGACCCATAATATCCATGATCTCTGCATGTTGATTAAGTTCTTTGATAGTTTTTTGAACCAGTGTAGGATTAGGAGATCCTAGAACATTGAAAGGTCCTGGATGAAATGATAACCTTTGGCCGTATTTGAGTGCAAGGTTACCTACACCTTTTAGAAGAGTTGAGATTTTTTGAAAATCTGGTAAATCCTTGAGTTCGTATTCAGACATCCAAGGAAACATATCAGATGACATGCGGTATACCTTGAAACCGTTTTGTTCATTCCACTTTACAATCTCAATAAGATCTCTGATATTTTGTAATGCCAAACTACTGACGTGGGCCATACCTTTTTGCTGAAATGTAATTTTTCTACATGTACGGTTGACGGTAATTGGTTTGTTTCTTAGATTAAGATTGATACAGCAGTATCCAAGGTTAGTTTCCATATATTGTTATTTTATATAAATATAACAAAAAAAATTTAATTCTGAAAGATTAATCAAGAGTATACCAATCTAATCGGTTTATCTTCTGTAGATATTCTTCCCATTTATTAATTAAAGACTCTGCCGAAAACTTTTCTGCAAATTTCCTACAGTCTTTAGGATTAATCTTATCTATATCATTTATAGCTTTTACAAAATCATTAAAGTATGAACACCTAAATCCCGTTACACCTTCTAAAACATTTTCAGTATAGCCACCCCAGTCTGTACAAATAATAGGAGTACCTGATAACCCTGCTTCTATAGGAGTTAACCCAAAAGGCTCCGCATAATACGAAGGAGAAATAACAGCTTTGGCTTCCGATAAATATTTCTTCCTTTCTTCTATACCTAAGCACCCTACATATTCCATATTAGGCAACAATGAAATAACATCAATATTTCCTTGGCCTGCTATAATAAATTTTTTGTCTGGGAAATGGTTAGCAAGATCTCTAAATATTGTTATTCCTTTATTCTCACCTAACCTACCTATAAAGAAAAAGTAATCTTTTTTATTTTCATTATATGTAAAATTACTTAGGTCATTTGCCATTGGTGGAATTACTGTATCATGCCAATAATTACCATCCATGTTATATTTCCCATAATTAAAATGTTGATTTGATGCCGATGCCCATACATGGTATGATGTTGATAATGAAGGCAATCGATGGCCTATATGACCGTCTACAATTTTTGCATAAGGAAATGATTCACGTAAAACTTTTATAGAAGGTGACCACATACATATAATAATATCACCTTCATTATAATTGTCTAACAAATGATCTTTTGCTCTATTAAAAAATATGCTATTTGCTTCATGATTATCAATCCATTGTTTATCTTTATACTCTGTAACAAAATATTTTTTTAAAAAATCATAATCACCACATTCCCACTTTTTAGTACATGAAACTGAAGATTCTTTATAACCGTAGTAATGTACCTCGTGCCCATTATTATGTAAATAAGTTGTAACATAATAACTTACCATAGAATAAGGATCCATCGGTAATTTATCCGTTGATGGATTTCTTGCATTTCCTATAATATGTAGTCTCATATTTCTTTTTGTTATTTTATTCCAAATAGATAACCCTTTTTGTATGTTTCTATTTTTAGTTTTTTTATTTTTTTCCCATGGCTTTACCCATGCCATGTGTAAAATATTTGCATCGTCACCACCCATTGATTCAACATTCTCTATTTCATAATACCAATTCCATGAAGGTGTTAAATGCTTATAAAAAGATTTTGGTGTATCTAAAATTAATAAACCTAAAAGAATATCAGTATCTTTCATAGGATAACCTGCATCTTTACATTTAGTAAAAAGATCATATGACTTTTTGTAAATTTGCTCAGAAAACCATCTTTCATTATTGATAACCATTACGCCATCTTGGATGTCTATAATATTATCTTTATTTTGTAATTCAAATGTACTTTCTAAAAACTCAATAGTATCATTATCACAAACAGCTTTTAAATAATACCAGCAATCAATTTGTTCACTGAGATTATTTCTCATTCTTGGCGCTCCTGCAAATACAAAATCTTCATCAACCCAAGAAAAATCTAATTCTTTTAAACAAACAACATCAGCATCAATATGCATAGAATAATCATACCCGTATTTACGGAGAATGTCCGGAACTGCAAAGTAAAGAAAAGATTCGGGTGGATAACCTGTATCTGAATAACCTTCAATGTAATCTTTAGGATTAAGAACAATTACATTTACATTAGGAAGTGATTTAGCCTCAGTGTCAGATGTAACTATAAAAAAATCAAAAACGCCTGGATTTTGCTCTTCAAATATCTCAAAACATCTTACTGCTTTGAAAAAGTAATTTTTATTAATATTTGTAAATAAAGCTATTTTCTTTTTCATTAAAATAATAATTTAAACACTTCATAAACCCATACCCAAAGAAATAGGCTCATACTTAATAATACTGCCCATGTTATAATAAAAAACCAATTATATTTTTTATACCATTTCATATGTTAATTACTTAAAGGTGCTTTAATAGATTTATGACTTTCATAACCTATAAGATCGTATGCAAATTCACCACTTAAAATATCAGATGCAACTATATTAAGTTCAGGTAGCATAATTGGATCCCTTTTGAGTTGTTCTTTTGCTTGTTCTATATGATTTTTATATAAATGTACATCTCCTAGATTTCCAATTAATTGATCAGGTACCATATTTACCTCATGTGCGATGATTTTTAAAAGTAATGCATAACTTGCAATGTTAAACGGAAGACCTAAGAATGTATCAACTGATCTTTGATTCCACATTAAACTAATCTTTCTTCTTGGAACATTTCTTTCATCTAAATCTTTATGTTCAAATCTTTTAGCATATGACATATCTTTTCCAATAGAAAGAGTCCATTCTAATGCTCTTTCTTCTAAAGACATTTCTGTAGTATAAACCTGAAAGCCATAATGACAAGGGGGAAGGGTCATTTGATCTAACTCACCAACATTCCATGCATTAACCATTAATCTTCTACTATCTGGATTTTCTTTAAGTTCAGTAATTAAATTTTTTATTTGATCAATTCCGTTCCACATCATATAGGATACGCCGTCGATATGCTCAAATTCTTCTACCCAACGCCTCCATTGCTTTCCGTAGATAGGACCTAACTCCCCCCACTTCTTAGCAAACTCATCATCAGTTTTAATTCGCTCAATAAACTCTTCTTGCGTCAAGATGCGAACTTTGTTTTGAATCGCATCTTCGATATGTACTTCATAATCTGGCTCTTCTAAATTTTTGGCATGTTTTGTATATTTCTTATATGCATCACCATTCCAAATGTTGCATCCGTTGTCTACCAAATACTTAATGTTGGTATCACCCTTTAAGAACCACTTAAGTTCAGTAGCAATTGTTTTCATTGGCATTCTCTTTGTGGTTAACAAAGGAAACCCTTGTGTCATATCCCATCTGATAGTATATCCAAAAATTGATTTTGTTCCTGTACCTGTTCTATCCTTTTTATCTTTACCAAAATCTAAAATAGTTTGTAAAAGCTCCTGGTATCTTTCGTCTATTGTAAAATCTTTATCAATCATATGTATGCTATTAAATAATTTGAAATAAAATATGCTAACTTATAACCTGCGAAACCTCCAAAGGCAGTAGGAATAGGAAAAAGAATAAACTTTGCTAATGAGGTTACGTATTTAGGTCGGTTAATTACTCTACTGATATAAAAGTAATGAAACATATAAGCCATAATAACTGCTATATCAATTCTTAATGCAATAAAAGGTACAATAATAGCACCACTGAAGCCAAAAATAAAATTTTCGATAATTGCAGATCGGATTTCTTTTTTACTAGATTCTCGATATTCTTTAGAGATTTTCTTAATTCCCATGTTTTTAATTACTTATCACTGTTTTGTTTCCAATCTATCCAAAATCCTACTGCTACCATTAAGTGTAAAAATATTGATAAACCATATTCATAAAAATCATGCCAAGTAGCAAAGTGCAAATGTACATGACCAATTATCCAAAAAGGTATAGCCATTTGTTGACTATACCATATTAAAAAGAATTTAATAAATTTATTCATAATAAATGTGGTTTTGCTTCATTTTGTCCAGCATTAGTAACTTGTATGTACTTAGGAAAAAATGATTTTATTTCCTTGGCTCCTGCATATGATAAAGCAGATCTTACACCATCAGTTAAACCTTTAATTATATATTTGACTCCGCCTTTAAATGGAATAATTGTGGATTCTCCTTCTACATTTCTTTGTGCTTGTCCATGAGTAGTCTTTGTTTCTAAAGAAGCAGATCCTCTATATCTTTTATAAAGAGCATTACTTTTTTCAACCATCTGACCTGGCGATTCTAAGGTACCTGCAAGAAGAGAACCTAACATTACATTATCAGCACCGACTGCTAATGCTTTTGCAATATCTCCACTGCTTCTAATTCCACCATCTGCCATGATAGGAACTGTTGCAACTTTAGATATTTCTTCAAGACAAGTAACATTAGGTACACCGAATCCAGTTTTAATTCTTGTAGTACATAAAGAGCCACCGCCAATACCTACTCGTAAACCATCTGCTCCTGCATCTTGTAATCGTTCGGCTGCCTCTGCTGTTGCAATATTACCTGCAATAATATCTACGTGACTAGGTAAATTATCTTTACACCATTTTGTCATATCTATAACATTTTGATGATCACCGTGTGCAACGTCAATTAAAAGAACCTTAGCCCCACTAATTACTAATTCTTTAGCCCTTATCTTATCATCTTCTTGAACTCCAATTGCAGCCATGATAGGAATAGTTAAAGGTACTTTATTATTATGATAAGAATTAATTAAAGTTATGAGTTTAGTTATCTCATCACATTGTTCTTTAATAGTATTAAATCTATGAATACATCCAACACCACCTAGCTGATAAAGTTTAAATGCCATTTCACTTTCACAAACCGTATCCATAGGAGATCCTACTATAGGTATACGAATTAAATATTTTTTAGAAAGTTTTGTTGTAAGATCAATCGATTGTCTTGATTTAATACCTGAGAATGCCGGTACTAATTGGATGTCATCATATGTTAAATACGTCATTCTTATTTTAGATTAAATGTACTGTTTATTTTTATATGTAAAAAACTTAAAAGGTTTAATCTTTTTTGATTCCAAATTTAGATTTATACCAAATTCTTTCATGAATATAGTAAAGTACCATTTTAGTAAATACTTCAACGCCACCTATACTTAAACCGAGTAAAGGGTCCCCGCTTATTATCCAAGCGACGACCATTGTATCTAATGTTCCAATTAACCTCCATGTTACAGTTTTAAGTAAGTGTCTATGTCTGTTTATTAACGGCTTAGAGTTTTCCATCGGCTTTCATTTGATTTCTAATTGAAGTTGCCGAAATATCACCTATTTCTTTTGGTGGTACATGTTCGATAATATCATATCCTACACCTCTGCCATAATTAATAGATTCAATATCAGGAATAATTGTTGGTAACACTTTACCTTCCTTGATAAGTTCTTTTAATTCTCCTTCTTTTACCATTTCTAAAATCTCTTGTGCAGTCCAAGGATTCTTTTCATCTGGTTTTACATCTCTAATTCCTAACCATACATTATAACCTTCCTTTAGTCTTTCATTAATTAACCAAAGATGCCCTTTGTGTAATGGTTGCCATCTACCTGCAAAGAATGAATACTTTACTTCTGATGATGAACTTTCTTTGTCTGCTTTTGCTTTAAATTCCATTGTCTCTTATTAAGTTTATTGCTATTGCCCGTTCGCCGGGTTTGTTTGGATCCATGTCGTTAATGAGATATCTTGGTCCTCTTTCAATCCCCATCTCTAATCTACTCCATGGAATTTTATTTTCCTTAAGTTCTTTTATAGTATGCTCTCTTAGCCATTCAGGTCTTGCTGTTGTTAAAATAATCATATGTCCCTCTTTAGCCTTTTCTTCTAAAAACTTTAGAGTACTTGGTATTACTTCAGCTTTACTAGTTTCATATGTTTCAAATTTACGATACTTAAATATAGTACCATCAACATCTACAAAATACGTTTCTTTCTTTTCCATTAAATGTTTTTAAGTATTTTAGCAAACGATTCTTCTGGGGTATCTTTAGTAGTATCAATATCAATATACTTACTCGTAGGAGGTACATAAGCAATTGCCTTAAAGTGATCTCTTTCTCTAGGCTCAGAGGTATGAACATAAAATTCAATCATCTCATCACCCATAAGAGTTTTAAAATCTTCTCTTTGATCAACATAAGGTGCCACCAAAGATACGATTACATCATGCCCTTGGTTATTTAAATAATGGGCAATTTTTTGAGCCGTGCCAACATTAACTACCCTACCATTAATTGTGTAATCTTTGTTTGTAAATAACTCTCTCATCTCATCACCATCAATGCGAAATGCATTAGGCATTTTTTCTTTTAGCATATTAGCCAAAACTGTTTTTCCATGTGCGGGTTGTCCCGTAAACCAATAAATCATATTTATCCTTTTTTAATTGTTAAAGTTCCTTTTGATCCTGTAACTTTAATGATGTCGCCTTCTTCAATTTCTTTTTTAAGAATCATCTCAGCTACAGGGTTTTCAATTAATCTTTCCAATGATCTTCTTAATGGCCTTGCACCATATTTTGGATCAAAGCCTTGTTCTAAAATTATATCCTTAGCAGCTTTATTTATTTTTAAAACATACTCCCCGACATCTTTTAAGTTTTCGGCAAGCTCTTTGCATTCTTTATTTAAAATTGACATTACTACATTTTTAGTTAGAGAATTAAATACTATTACTTCATCAATTCTATTTAAAAATTCTGGAGCAAACTTCTTCTTTAATGCTTTATTAATGATATCCTTTTCTGCCTGTTGTTCTTCAGCAACTGTTTTTGTACCAAATCCTATACCACTCCCAAAATCTTGCACCTTTCTTGACCCTGTATTAGAAGTTAAAATAACTAAGCAGTTTCTAAAATCGATTGATCTACCTAAAGAATCGGTTAGATAACCATCGTCTAACATTTGAAGTAATACATTAAAGACTTCTGGATGAGCTTTTTCTATTTCGTCAAATAATATAACAGAGTGAGGTTTTCTTTTCACCTGCTCTGTTAAAAACCCACCGGATTCATGACCTACATAACCAGGAGGAGAACCAATTAATTTAGAAACAGAATGAGGTTCCATATATTCAGTCATATCCACCCTAATAAGATCCTCATCGGAATTAAACATATAAGAACTTAACTCTTTTGCTAATTGGGTTTTACCAACTCCAGTAGGACCTAAGAAAATAAAGTTACCCATAGTCCTATTTCTTTTTCTGATACCTACTCGGTTTCTCTGAATAGTCATTGATATTTTATTAATAGCTTCTTCCTGCCCAATAACCTTTGATGATAAATGTTTATTAATTCCTAAAAGGTTTTTATGTTCTTTATCAGTAATTTTTTCTACAGGTATTCCAGTTGCTTTAGAAACAACATAAAGTATGTCATCCTCGGTAATTTCCATCTTAACTTCAGCTAATTCATGTTTCCATGTTTTATATTCTTTCTCAATTTTATTTTTTAGATTTAAACAAGCGTCCCTCATTTGTGCAGCAACTTCATACTTTTGGGCTTTTACAGCAGCTTTCTTTTCCTTTTCTTTTTCTACTAATTTAGATTCTAATGTCTTTATTTTTTTAGGAATCTTAATATGTGTTAAATGTTTATAGGAACCGACTTCATCTAAAACATCAACAGCTTTATCTGGAAAATATCTATCCATCATATATTGATCAGAAACCTTAACAATCATTTCAATAATTTCATCAGAATAATTTACATTATGAAAATCAGAATACTTATGTCTTAAGTGAGATAAGATTTCAACAGTTTCTTCCAACGATGGCGGTTCAATTACAACCTTCTGAAACCTTCTATCTAATGCACCATCGGATTCAATACTTTCTCTAAACTCATCAAACGTAGTTGCACCTATACATCTTATCTCTCCTCGTGATAAAGCAGGCTTAATAATATTTGAAGCATCTAAAGACCCAGTAGATCCACCTGCACCCATTATAGTATGAAGCTCATCAATAAAAATAATTACATTTGGATTTTCAATAAGCTCATCAACGATGGCTTTCATTCTTTCTTCAAACTGCCCACGATATTTTGTACCAGCAACAATGGTAGATAATTCTAAAGTGTATATAATTTTTCCTTGTAAAGTAACAGGTACCTTTCCTTGAATTATTCTTGATGCTAACCCTTCGACTATTGCAGTTTTACCAACACCAGGTTCTCCGACTAATACAGGGTTATTCTTTCTCCGCCTTCCTAAAATTTGTATTACTCTTAAGATCTCCTCCTCTCTTCCTATAACAGGATCAAGTTTATTATCTATGGCTAATTGTGTTACGTTAGTTCCATATTGTTCTAAGATAGTTAATGGATTAATTCTCTTACTTGATTTCTTTTCTTTGTTTAAATTCTCCTCGTCTGGATATATTTCTCCCATAGTTAGTTTTAGATTTATAATAAAAATATAACAACATTTATTACTTTCTGAAAGCAGTAATGTTACTATATTAATTATACCTAAAAAATATAAATAGTTTAAGTTAAGATTTTATTGAAATGCTCAAGTTTGAGGTGCCTTTAATTAAGCGGTGGATTAAGCCTTTAGGTATATGAATGATTTTACCTGGCTCTATTGATTGTGGTAATTCATTATCAAATTGAAATTGCCAATCGTTTTCATTAAGAGATTCTACAAAACGATCTTCTTCATCGGCATGCCATTTATATAAGTGATCTGGTGCGGTTGGATCAAAGTGTCTTAGGACTGTATCTGTTGAATACTGTTCTTCGGTAAAAGGCTTAGTTTGATCTTCCATTTGCTGAATTACCTGTTCATTAGTTAATTCATTACATTTACAAGATTTACATTTGCAATCTTTCATTGCTTATTCGTATATTCCAATATTAATACTACCAGGCTTAAATGATATAAGTTTAGCTCCAATGTCAGTACCTATTCTTTCCCATGCAGATTTATCACTCATATAAGAAGATAGTCTTACTTCATATCCTTTACCCTTTTTCTTAACAGCTTTAATTGCCTTAGGAGAAATACCCATATTATCTATAGCCATTTCTAAATCATATTTAAAATCGGTAAAGTTACCTTTATAAGATTCATTCATAATAGTTTTAGCTAGCTTCTTTACTTGTGCAGTTGATCTTATACCATAACGAGACAGCATTTCTTCATTACCGAATTCATCAATAAATTCTATCATGTCCTTTACGGTACCTTTATCTTCAATGCCTTGAAAGGTATCCATTGTTTCTTGATCAGTTCCAAATATCTTTTCTAAATTATTATAAGCATCTGTTACTGATTCTTTAACTACTTTATCCCATGCTGCCATAAATTCTGGTCCATCTAATTTAAAATGACCAATGATATCAGCAATAGTATTATCCATTGACATCTGAACCTCATCTTCGTATTTCTCACCTGTGATGGCTTCATATTCATTACGGATGCCTTGTGCTAATATTTCAGGATCTACATAACGACCATTAATATTTTGTCTTTTTAATGCAGCCAATGAATTCCTAAGGGAACCTACACCATTAACTCCGTATCTATATTTTTCAAATGTTTTAAAGTATTTCATCTTATTTACCAAATTTTTGAATTTTTCCGAACTCTGCTTCTTTTAATGCTTTTTGAAAATCTTCCGTATCAGGAATAAGATCTTCAGCACTTAAAGCTTTTGCTCTTTTTGCTATAAATTTTGCAGCAGCTCCTTGATCTTTTGCTCTTCCGTATGCCTGAATAGCATTCTTTAAATCTTTTAAGTTTTTAATTGGAAAACTACCATCAGGTAGTGCCAATCCTTTTGCCGCCATTTCTTTTCTTTGTTCAGTATCATAATTTTCCATGATAACCAATTCAGCATCGGCATAAGCAGATTGTATTGCATTATCTAATTCAGCTTGAGCATCCTTTCTTAATTGTGTTAACCTACTAGCTTCAGATTTAAATGTTTCTTTATCTTTATCTGTTTTAGCACCTTTAAACTTTACTAAGTTAGCTTTTAAATCAGACATTACCTTATCTAATTTCTTTTGTGCCATGCTTACAGCCTTATCACCTTTGCCTTCATTAACTTTTTCATTAGCCATATTATATCTTACATCTTCAATCCAGTCATCTTCAGTAAAATCTCCATAGTCTTTAAAGAACTGTTTAGCATTTTTCTTTGCCATTCTTTCTAATGATTGAATATAATCTTTAGCATAAGATAAAGTAGTTACACCTTTCTTCATTGCCTTTTTCATAGCGGCGTCAAGGTCTAACATAATTTCCCCATAAGGCGTGGATCTTTTTTCATCCAATGATTCACCAACATAAATGTATTCTTTACCTGCTTTTTTAGCTTCGCCTTTTGCCCATTTAACAGCATCTGAATAACTCATTGCCTTTGGTGTAAAAATTGGCTCACCTCCTCTATCATCAAAATAAAATGCCCATTGCCCATACCCTCTGGGTTTTTTACCATGGCTTCTTTCGTATCGGTTAGTTTCTACGCGAACTGCTTCGTTTAAAAATTCATTACGTGTTTTAATAAACTTCATATTATAGGTATCTTTTTGCCATTCTTTCCCAGTTCTTTAAACCTGCCTGTTTAAGACCGGCAGCCTTAACAAAAGTTCTCATGGAAACGTCGTTAGCTTTTTTCATAAATTCATAAATTTCTTCTTTATCCTTTAAAGGCATATCTTTAGGATCAAGATAGGGAAGTAAAGTTTTAATTCTTTCCATAAGAGTAGCATCATCAGGATTAACATCCATTAAAATAGATCTTGAACGAATAGCCCCATCAGGATCAGCTTTATCTTTTGCGAGGTTAGATATAAATATTACTCTACCGGCAAAATCAAAATAAGCAGGAACCATTCCATTCTCTATCATATTAAATTCGCCTTCAGGATCCATTTCAAAATCCTTAGGATCAAATACTAATCCACTTTTCTTAAGATAAGATATTCTTCTTACTGCTTTAGTATCAAGAGCAGCCTTTAATATGTTACGGCCGTTCTCATCTCTAAATACAGCATCACAATCATCAAATACTAATACTTTATTTCTATACTGAAACATTTTCTTAAACATCATAATTGTTGATACAGCACCAGATACTATAATGTAATCATCATCCTCTATAAGTCCTTCATCTTTTAATGCTTTCTCTACACTAAAGGTTTTACCGGTACCGGCTCTACCTGATATCATTAATGAATTAAATGCACCGGCGGCAACCTTTCTTGCTATATCATAAATATCAGTTAATGTTTCATCTAAGAATTTAACTTTATCTGCTAAAGTTTCTTCATTAGCAACAACAGCAGCTGGCTCCTCTAAAGAAATAGTTTCATTTCTTTTTAGTTTAAGAATTGCACCGTATGATATTTTTAAATCTCTAGATATTTGGGCAGCACTCTTACCAGATTTTAATTGCTTAAGAACCATTTTTTGTTCTTGTGCCGATAATACACCACGAGTACCTTCATTAACAGATTCTTGTAATGTTTCAACTTCTTTAGCATATGAAGGTTCACTGATTAATTTTGCAAATTCATAACATAATGCAGTAATAGGGAAATTATCACTACTCATAACAAAATCAGCTTTTCTACTACCTGCATCAGAAAAGAAAGCAAGATCACCAACAATACCTGGACCTCTATTCATTCCTTTACCACCTACTCTAACGGCAGCAGTACCTTTATTACTATATAGCATAACGCCTTCAACACCGTTTGATTTAACACCAAAAGGAAAGACTTTAAAATCTAATTTAGTTTTCTTATTTAAGAAGGAACAAATTACATCTGCAGCCTGTCCTAATTTAGTTTCGCTTACACTATCATTAAAATTAAGAGAAGCCTCATTTAATGAATTCTTAAAATCTCCATAGTTTGGAATAAATTTCATATCTTTGTTTGTTTTTATTGTTTTATTTATTTACCAAGGGTTGGTAGATTTTAAACCTAGCTGCTTTCCGAAAAGAGAAGGTCCATAACATGCCCAGAAGCCTGCTTTATTTGGATCCATTTTTTCTTTCTTATCACAACCATGCCTTGCCCAAAAAGATTTAGCTCTTCCTGGATCATCGTTCTTTACAGATAATCCTGGATCTCCCCATTCAATCTTCTTTGCTACAATTTCACCGGTTTCTTTATCGGTTCTACCGGTATTGCGGTACACAATAAATTTTCTATTTCCACCTCTCTTAGGAGAATCTAATTTAACCTTTATAGTTCTACCAGATTTACGGTCTTTATAGATAGCCTTCTTTCCTACTTCAAGGTTTTTTGCCATCCATCCACCTTTACCGTTTAATACTATATTTCCTTTATCCCAATACTGCTCTACTTCTTCAAAAAGTTTAGCATGAGCATCTGAACCTAAACGGAAAACCGTATCTTCTAAACCTAAACCATTATCTATATGGTATTTAAGTTCTTCGGATACTTTATCAAAATCTTTAAAGCCTTTTACAAATTTCATATTATTTAGGTAACCCTGTTGTTTTTAGTTTCTTATCTTCGCCTTTCTTTATTACTTCTTTAGCGATATCAGCATCAGCTCCATAAGAACCTTTAGGACCATTCTTCTTTGGATCATCTAACGGTCTTCCCCAAGTACCAGGTGCCTTAGTTAAAAATGAATTAACTCTAGCATAACCCCATTGTTCTTGACCAGCACCAGGTCTGTGTCCACTTTTCCATGCAGCCATACCTCTTCTCATTACTAATCTTAATAAAGGTAATGATACACCTGTTTGTTCCGATTTCTTTTTAAGACCAGTTTCTATTCCCTTACCACCAATAGGACCACGATCACCGCTTGCCTTTTCATCTAATGATTCACCTAAGCCATCAGTATAAAGATCTTTTAACCAATTATCTAAATCTTTATTAGGTTTAACCTTATCACTAAATTCTTTGTAAAATCTTTTCTTAAAGTCAGCAAAGTTTTTTGCCTCTTCCATCATTATATGCAATTCGGACATTACTCCTTCGTTAATTATCATTTCTTCTAATCCTTCGGCGTATAAGTCGTCAAATGCTTTTGTATGTTTAGATTTTTTTAATGATTTTTTACCTTTTGTATCACCAGGTAATTCTTTATAAGCATTAGGATCATCATCAGCCATAGAGGACTGATCTTTCATTTGTTTTTCCTTTGCTCTTGCGGTAGAAGTAGAGATACCTTTATAGTATCCATGACCTTTGATTTTATCCTCAAAGTCTTTTTCTTTCTTCTCTGTAATAAATTGTTTGAAGTCTCTAACGAATTTCATAAAAATTTGTATTTTTTTATTTATTCATTAGAAAAAGGTAAATTATTAAGTGCGAGGTTCCTCTATACCCATTTCCTTTTGAATTAAGTCAATTAGGTAATTATCCATTCTAACTGTGCCGAAGGTTTCCCAATCAGAATCTTCCAATACAGATTGGATTTTACTGGCAAGGCCGGTTTCTAAAATTAGAGCATCGACCTTGCCAGTATACCATTTTTTAACATTTTCTATACCACCAGATTTATACCAATCAATAATCTGCCCATTGCTTATATGTCTCTTATGAAACCCCATTACTTAGCAGAAGGACCTTCAACAGAAGCTTGTGCTTCTAACTCAGAGATTTCTTGTTGCACTTTTGCTAATGCAGAGTGATTATCTCTAAGTGCTTGATTATCATCTTGTACCTTTTGCACTGCAGCAGATAAAGATTCACCAACATTTGCCATTAACTCAACAAAAGTTTTAGCTTCATAAAAACCATTACCTGTCATTTTAGTAACCATTTGCCAAAGAATAGTAACACTAGTAGATCTCACTGGAATTAATCCATTGAATTCTTTTTCTTTTACTAATTCCTTTGCTTCTCTTAAGTTATGATATAACATAATTAAACCAGTTGCAGTAGTATGACCCCACGGAGCATCTTTTTCTAAGAACTTAAGAAGTCGATCAAAAACTTTCTTGGTTTTAAAATCAATTTCATATTCTCTTTCTTGCATTTCTTTAATAAGATCCTCATTAATTTTATCTAATTGAGATTCTTTAGCCTTTAACTCTTTAATTGTTTTTGGAGCTTTTTCTGTAGTCATTTCAACTACTTTAGTTTCTGTTTCTTTACTCATCTTCTTTTTTATTTTTATTTTGTTCAGATATAGGATTAGGATTAAATTCTTTATTTACATGATTACATTTTACACAAGCAAGACTATCCATTGGTATTACTCTATCAGTATCTTCACCAGTCAAAAACCTACTAATCTTTCTTAAAAAGAATATTGGTTTAAATGTTTCATTACCACAGTTTTTACATATAACTGGTGTTGTATTGCTTATATCTAAATTACTGGTATTTAGTGGCTCTTTCTGCATTAAGTTAAAATTAAATATATTAACATTATAAACATCCCAACAAAACCAACAAAAGCACCAATGTAACTGGCTTTCATTTGATTATCGGATTTACCTTGATTTTCCATGATTTTCCATAATAACTAATTTATTATTATATAGCTTTTTTATTATTAGTTTAAGAATGTACGGACATAATCTAAATCCTTTTGGGTATCTATACCTTTATATAAACCGGCTGCTCTAGCATAACTAAAATGTATTCCATTATCACCCCATCTGATTTGTTCTAAGTTTTCTACAATTTCATTGGGGGTTTCAATCATAATGTTTTTATCAATTTTCTCTGTCATTTGTTTACTGAATCCGTAGATTCCTATATGTCTTTTTATAAAAATTGAAGACCCAAACAAAGGACTCCTAGTAAACATTACTATTTCTTGGTTATCTAAAACAGCTTTAACTGTATTTCTATCTACCTTCTGCTTAGATGTAATGGATCCTACTAATGTTGCTATAGTATGAGGGCTTCTTTTGAGAGTATAAATTAAATCATTTATATCTTTATCATTTATAATAGGTTCATCGCCTTGTACATTAATAACAAAATCATATTCATCCTTATAATCTTGATAAGCTTCTAATACTCTTTCTGTTCCGGTCTGATGCTTTATACTAGTCATCACTGCCTCACCACCAAATAATTTAACAGCTTCCCTTATTGCAGAATTATCAGTAGCAACCACAACTTTATCAACTATTGATTTTTCAACAGCTTCATAAACCCACTGTATCATTGGCTTACCGTTTATATCAGCAAGAGGTTTGCCAGGTAAACGTGTAGATGCCCATCTTGCTGGAATTATTGCAATTACCTTTTTCATTAGTTGTCTAATTGATAATCTGACGGTGGTAATTCATTTAATAAACTACCAGGTGGGTATTTTGACCCCTCTTTACTCTTATGACCGAGATATCCACTATGGTGTCTTTTTGAATATTCCTTCTTTGTAAATTTAATTTTTTTCATTGTTTCTACTACTAAGATATCACCCATAACCGTCATAAGAGTTGTTGATATTGTTGGAGTTAATCCTAGTGGGCATATTTCATCTGCATCACCAATATGTAAACATACATTTGATTCTTTTCCTAATTCACTATCCTTTTTACCTGTTATACTAATTATAGGTATATTTTTAAAAAGGTTTCGTGATAATTGAATTAATTCTAAAATTTCTCTAGTCTTACCTGAATTTGATAATAAAATTAATACATCATTGCTTTGTAATATACCTAAGTCCCCGTGTTGTGCTTCACTAGGATGCAAATAAACAGAAGGTGTGCCTGTTGAACTAAATGTAGTTGAAATGTTTAATCCTATTTGACCAGCCTTACCCATACCGGATATTACTACCTTACCGCCAGAACCATGAACCTTATTTCTAATTATGTTAACGGCCTTTTCATATTGATTATCCAAAGGAATATTTCCTATAGCTTCAATTTCTTTTTCTAAAATCTTTTTAATACTTTCTATCATTTGTTTATTATTTAATCGTTGTTATTCTATTTGATCTTCTATAAATTTTAGGATTGTATTCTACAAAATCTGGGACTATACCTAGTGTCTTTGTAATATAAAATCTAAATAAACGATTTAAATTTATATCTGTAGAATGATATAAGTTTAATATATCTAAATTAATTTTTTTATCTTTAAAAATAACTTCGCTCCAATAAGATAATATTTTAGTCATAGTTTCTACTTTACCACCAAAAAATAAATTGTTGATATTAACACCACCCTTTTGATGAGAAAATGGAAAAAACTGTTTTAGCTTTAAAAGATTAACATCAAATTTTTCATAAAGCATATCAGGTCTTGTTTTAATTATATGAGTATACTCAGATAGATTTTTTATTAATGATAATGATTTACTGTGTCCATAATATTGATAAAATAATATCCTAACCCAATTAATAATATACTCAGAGTCTTCTCTATTATGAAATGTTCGGTTTTTAATACTAGAAATTAACCAACTCTCAAGATTAATGCTTTTTATAAAGGATTTTTGATTTTCTAAAATAATATTTTTAACTCGTAGTCCATTACTATTAAATAATGAATGCACATCCTCAATAGTGATGATACCGTTATCGTACCATGTTTTTTCTAATGCGTTTTCGGAATTTTTATTTAGATTATCATCCCATGAATGGATAAAGATATCCACCTCTGATACCTCATTAATTGGATCTACGAGATTAGATTTAAAATTTTGAATAATTTCTTCAAAATTTCTAAAGTGACCAGATAATAAAATTGCAGTTTTCATTTAAATTTTATATGATTTAATATTATCACTACAAATACCTAAAGTATTTTCAGTAGGAAAGGTATTAAATGTTTCTGGCATAACTAATATCCCTTTATCTATATTATGCGTTGACCAAATATGACCAGTGTTGGTTAAAGTTAAAACATCATCTTCATGCCAAAAATAATTAACGTCATCTATAAGTTTATTAAAATATTCTATAGCTTCTATATTTTTACAATGAATCCATAATTTATTAGATCTTTCCATTATCCACTGTATTTCTATTTCATATGTAGGTTCATCATGACCTAGTGATAAACGATTAGAATTACACCATACATCTACTTCTACATCGTAACCTAAGTTTATTGCATTTTGAATATATTCTGGTGAATTTTCTAAAGTAGGTTTGGATCCTTGTACATTTCCTCTATGTGCAATTAAAATCATTCTTTTATTTTTATTATATGTTTATCATTAGGTTTGTTTTTTGTCTTTACGCAGATTATTTCACAATCTTCTAAAAACTCTTGATCTGATATTTCATAAGGCTCTATAGTAAATATATCACCTGATGTTAAAGTATGACCATGCATTATCATTTTTCCTTTAACTAGTAGATTTACTTCTGTAATTTCTTTATGATAATGCCATTCCCAATGTTCACCTTTAGGATGAATTCTGTAGCATACCTCAACATCACTATCTTTATATGCTGAAGGTTCAAAGTTACCAAAGAACCACCCTTGTTTCATATCTTCTATTCTAAATATTTTCATTAAAGTCCATATTTTTTCCAATCAGTTTTTTCAAACCCACCGTTAGTTATTACGTTTATTCCAATTGCTCTATCAAAAGAGACATCGGTTATTTTATCGTTAATCAAAATTCTATTTCCATTGCCAACCCCCATTACCAATTGATCATAAGGAATAGCCAATTCATCTAAAAATTTCTCAGTAACTTTCCTAGCAGATTCTTTTCTGCCTGTCATAAGAATAATACGATGACCGATAGAATCCCACTCATCTATTTTTTCTCTTACTCCTTTTAGTATTTCTGGTTGTTCATTCAGTCGTGAGTATTTATGAATGTGTTTAAATATAGTACCATCAATATCACAGATTAAAGTTTTTAGTTTATCATTATCGTATTCCTTTTTTCTACCTATATATAACTTAAGATCATTAGGAGTACCTACTGGTATATACTGATTTTCGCCTAGGTGATATATCCTAATATCCGACCCTTTATCTATTAATGAATTATAGGATGGTGCAACATAATACTCATTCTTATGTCTTATGTCATTAGATATCATTTCTTCAACTGAATTTACAAAATCCTGGCCTCTTTTCCAATAATGCAAGCCTATTAAAGCAATATCAGATATAGGTTCCTTTTCAACAATTCTCTTTGCTTTATTATCTTTGCTTAATTCAACAAAACTATTTTTTGGATCTGTAGAAGTATATGTAACAACTGCTCCATCCATATCAGTCTTAATAAAGTTATTAAAAATAGATGAATCCCATTCCATTAATTGATCACAATTAGTAATTATTAATTCCTCTGAATTATTTATGTAATCTTTTGCCGCTAAACAAGTTTCAGCAGATCCATTAGTAAGTTTATCGATTTCTATAATAACACAACCAGGGGCTATTTCATTAAGAGCATTTTTAAGATTTAAATTATTTTTAGGATCTTGATATTTGCGTGTAATAAAAATATATCGGCCATTTAAATTTAATGTTTCAACTGCCTTTTTAATCATAGGTTCACCGTCTACTTTAATTAAAGGTTTTGGTAATTCATATCCATTTATTTTAAACCTGGACCCTTCTCCAGCCATTGGTATAAGTATATTCATTTTATCTTTATTTTAAAAAGGACACGATTCCATTAATTTTTCAAGGTCAATATCAATTTTATAATCAGTAAACTGTTTTTCTATAGAAATTAACATAGTTTCAGTAGTTGAAATATTTAAGTCTACATAAATAGGCCCAGTGTCGGTTCTTTTAACTGATGCAAAATAATCCCTAAATTTAAAACCATCACCACCTACTTTCTCAGACAATTTGATCCATTTAGATGGTATGCCATAAGAATCTGCTGCAATGATTCCGTGAAGCGCGCTTGAAATAATTCTATCACAACTTTTTATATCATCAATAACTTTAGTAGGATATTGCAAAATGTCTATAATTTTTACATCTGGTCTGTTTTTAAATTTATCTAACCAAGAATTTTTTTGATCAACATAATGAGGAATTATACCTAAACGATATTTCTTTTTTATAGTTGGATTATAAAACCTTGGGTAAAGTAAAGCAGGATCTCCATAAACCTCAGGGCAATCATACCCTTGTTCAATTAAACTTTTTCTAGTTAAAGGGCCTCTTACTGCATGAATTTTCTTTGGTTTAACTTTTAATTGAGATTCATATCTCATTAAACCTGTACCCCAAATTTCACTTTCAGTTGACATCGATGATTGGAGAATGCTTCCTATACAATAATATCTAGGTTCATTCCCCGGGTCACCTACTTCTATTAGATTTATTTTCTTTCCTGATATATGATTGGCAATAATAGGATTTAATGCATCCCCAAAATTCTCCCCCTTTTGTTTTATCCACCATGATACGTTTATTGAATCTTTATTCATTTCTTAATTTATTTTCTAATCCTTTAATTAATCTTTTAGCAACAGAGTCCCAATTATTCTTTAGTGCATAATTTCTTGAATCACCAGGATTAATCATTTCTAGTACCTTGTCCCACTCAATATCGGTATTAGGTTGATATTTATAATGTCTAACTGTATCTAATCTATCTTGATTAATATAATTATTAGGTGAGACTGTTAACGCCCCTGCTAAAGAAGTTTCTAATACTACTAAACCAACACTTTCTGGATGAGTCACCATAAATAAATGAGCTTTACAGTGTTCTTTAGTTATTTCTGTAATAGGAATGACTTTAGATCTATCAAACTTTGGTATCTTATCTAAGTTACTGAAGGTTACATTTTCAATACCACCACTAATAAATCTTCTAACATTTATTGATTTAAATTTAGATTCCCATTTTCTTGACTCGACTAATTTCTTTACTTGTAAAATAACTTCTTTAGTACTATCAATAGGATTATTACCGTAATTAGTATGATCTATTAGAACAGTTAATGTTTCTGGGTCTTGTTTAGGTGTATTTAATTGTGAATCGGCACCCCACCCCACATAATGATTATATTTTTTATGATCTTCCAATTTTTGTTTACTAATTGCATTAAATTTTTTGTCTTCATTCTTTGTAGTGAATGTAATATCAACACCGTCATTGTTAAATCTAGAACCATCATGTGTTTGGCAAATTAATCCTTTAAACTTAGACCTTAAATAATCTAATATTTTTTTAGGTTGATACTTTTGATGACTAAAAAATCTAATTCCTAAAAACACTATAGCATCATATTTATTAAAAGGTATATCTTCCAGTTGCTTTATTATGTTATGAGCACTAGGAGATATACCTATGTTTTTAATATCACAATCGGCATTAGAAACTAAAGATTTAGGTAAATAATAATTCAAAAGATCACTGTAGCATTTTATTTGCGACTTATCTTTTGCAATTTTACCTGGGCATATTATTAAAATTTTCATTTCTTTATTACTTATTATATGGACAAGAATTCATTAATTTATCTAGATCTATATCAATTGTATAATCATCCAATTTAAGATTATCTAATTCGCCATTCCAATTAATAGGTTTACAGTTCTTTCTTTTAACCGATGCAAAATAATCTCTAAATTTAAAACCTTCACCTAATACTTTATCTGATAGCTTTATCCAATATGAAGGTATATTATAGGCATCACCACAAATAATACCATGCAAAGATGATGATAAAATAATCTCACATTCTAAAACTTCATCTACAAAGGAATTAACATCCTCATTTAAAATATTAATAACCTTTATACCTTCATCCTCTTTATCTTTCCATCTTTCTACATGATCGTGCTCCCAGTCAACATAATGAGGGATTATACCCAAACGATATTTCTTTTTTATAGTTGGATTGTAAAACCTTGGGTAAAGTAAAGCAGGATCTCCATAAACCTCAGGGCATGCTATACCTTGCTCTAATAATTTTTGTCTAGTTAAAGGGCCTCTTACTGCATGAATTTTAAATCTTTTTTCTAGTGGGCTAGAATTAACTACCCCGTGCTCGAACATAAAACCTGAACCCCAGATAACACTATGTGGAGTAGCCTTTTCTAAAACACTTCCTATACACATATAATAATTACTATGGTGATTATAATTAACCCATACGGCTTGATTCCCAGATATGCTTTCGTATAAAGAACGATTTAATATATCTCCCCAATTAGGTTTATGTGGTCCTGACCAAAATATTTCCATCATACTCTGTTTTTAAGTTTTCTACTAGCTTGAAAATGTTCAATCACTGGATCAACTGTAGGATACATTTCTCTCATACTATCAAAAATCATAGTATATTCTGGTGGGAGATTACCATCCTTAATTAATCCTTTATTTCTCATATCTTCTATTGCCTTTCCTAAGTTCCACTGTTCAAATGTTTTTGCATTTGGTCCTTCTGCTACATTTTCACCTTCCCATATTTTACATAATTCTCTCATCATAGCAGTATTTGACATATAAATAGTACCGCTTAAACATTCATTTTTTCTCCATCTAAAGTCTTGCCACCTAACAGCAATATCATAAGAATAATTATCAAACAAGTAAGGATACGAATGAATAACAGCATCACTATCAACCCATACAATACTTTTACCTATATGCTTATCTAACATTTGTGACATAAACTTAGCTTTAAATCTAGTGTTAGCTTGCCAACTCCCTAAATTTTCCACCCCTACGATGTCATAAGGTACCTTTAATTTATCTAATGACCTTTTTAGTTTTTCTGCTTCTTGTTCGTATGGTGTATTAATAGTATAATAGGAAACAATCACATAAGGTTTTTTATCTTCTATTTTTGGAGCTATTGATAATACATCACTTAGATTTACCTTAGGTATAATTTTTGATAATGGTGAATCAGTTATTGTAAACAACGAAGACTTAGGACTTAATTTTGATTTTGCATATTTTTTAATTGATGATAATAATGATTTTTTATATTCTTCAATTTTGTTTTTTATATTTGAAGTATTTCCATATCTTGAATGGAAATGAGTATCGCCTTTTGCACCTAGCCCTAAATCAAAACCTAACAGATAAATTTCATCATATCCTAATTTAATTGCTAACTGCAATGCACAAAATCCGCTATTCTCACCATTTACAAATTCATTATCATTCAAAGAAAATCCACTATGATGATTATCTGATATATTAGAATAAAGTATTCCTGTAAATTTTTCTAAGCCTTGATATACATGATTTCTTCTCGTATCAGTTATTTTACCGTTAAGAGTTTTTATATATTGATTTGATGTATTAACAACAAAATAACTAAGCTTAGCAATATTAATAACCTCATCAATTGTGTTATTCTTTCTCTGTGGATTAAAGTAACTATAATCCATAGTAATAAAATATGTAGGATTAGGTACATAATTAACAGCCGCATTTACACAAATAGTATCTTCTTCTTTAAGTAAAGATAAGTCTAAATTCTTTACTGAAGGGCCGCCACCTATAATAAATACTCTATTTTTTTCTATATGAGGTTTATAAAACTTTTTTAAGGTAATGGGAAATGACAAAGGGTGATTAGAGGTCCTGGCATTTTTAGGATTAACGCGCTTTCTTTTAGAACTGTTCTTAGGTAAACTATTAGGTTTAACTGTTGGTTGAATTAATATCTTAGGGATTCGTCGTCTTGCCACAATATGGTTTGTTTTGTTATATATTTATACTAAAAAAGGGAGGGTCTCCCCTCCCTTTTCTAAGTAATAGAAGTAAGTTAATTACTTCACAGCTTCAATTACAGGTTCAGTTGGTTTTTCTGTATTTTCTACTGGATCTGTTCCTTCTTCGGTTTGGTCAGTCGGTGGTACAAAAACTTTAATAGCCTTTGATACCATTTCAGCATCCTCTAATGTAAATGCACCTTTTTGTTGTGCAATTCTTGCAGCTTGAATAAGAACGTTAACTGCTTGCCCTTGATTCATTTCTTGAGTTTCTTGTGACATAATTTATAAATTTGTTTATTATTATATACCTTAAATTAATTTAGTTTCATAGTATTTCAATATCATTTTCTAAATCTTTCTTAGTTGGTATAGTAACATATAGTATACCTTTTTCTACTTTAGCTTTAATTTTCTTTCTATCAAAATCATCAGGTAGGCCAAACCTTTTACTTAAAGGTGGAGTCCACATGTTATCTTCACTTTCAATTACAACACTTAAGTCATTCTTAATAAGCTTAATTTTAATATCTTCTTTATCAAAACCAGGAACTGGTATTTCTAAAATGTATTTGCCATCTTCTTTATCAAAATGGTATTCTTTAAAGGGATTTTTAATTTTATCCATTTCACCCCAAAATGGATGATCCTCAAGGATCTTGTCAAAGTTTGTTTTGAATGTAAACATATTTTTAAATAATTTTTAGTTATAACAAGGAACCATTCCTTATTTAATTATTATACTGAAAAAACCGTGCCATAAGTGAAATAGCACGGTTTTTCGGAAATATTGTCATCTTTCTATGTAGAGCTATGTCAACATGTCACTTAAAAGACTTTCTCTTACCGCCATCATATTCATGAGCATGGCCTTCGGTAACAAGTGTTTCATTAATATTTAAAATATTTTCATCTTTATCCATAATGAATAAATCGGCAAGTACTCTACCATATTTACCTTCACCGTATGATTTAATTCTAAAGAATCCTGGTTTTGAACTTACTTCAGTTAATAGTTCTTTAACCCTAGCTTTTGCTGCTAGACCTAAAGCTTTTTCTTCAAGGTTTCGTGTACGGCTTTCCCATGCATTCATTCCTTTGAATCTTATTCTTCTCTTAATCCAAATATCAAACCCAACATCAATCATTGCATCAACAGTATCGCCATCCACAACTCTGTCTAATTTACATCTATAAATATACTTATCCATTTCTTATCTTTTTTATAAGCTAACTAACATGTCCAAAAGTTCTGGCTGAGGAAACATATCAAATTTATCTTTACGAGTATTGGTATGAGTCCATAGCCCTTTCACCTTTCCATAATATGCGTCTTCATTCCATTCAAAGGCATCAGCACCCTTTTGTTTTACTAATTCTGGTAATCCTTTTCTAATATCAATACTATCCCTTTCACCAATCCATAAAATCCATTTTCTTAAGGCTTCTATTTGATCTTCTGAATAGGCATGCCAAGTATCAAATCCTCTAAATGGTTTATCTAATTTAACAAGCTGTCCTGGGTCTGCTGTGGTACCTGCATAAGTTTTTCCATTCTTTATATAACCAAAGTTATTTACTTCTATACCCACTGAATGTGTATGCATATGCTGTGATCCGTTTTTACCTAAGTGCCAACCATAACCACCTTCTGGGAATGCTTGAACCATTACACCGTCGTATGTATCATCATTACCTTTAATTGAAGGACCACCTAATACAAATTCTGTTGCAACTGCCCCTCTACTATCTCTGCCCCAATGATCTACAGTTCGGTAAGGGTTATGCCATCCTGCAGTATGATGTAAGAAAACATATTCTTTTTTTGTTGGTCCTGATTTATATTCTCCTATTGGTAAAAAATGCTTATTGATAACTAATCCGTTTTCTGTTGTGTAAGCTTTTTCTGAATCATCAGTAGTAGCAAGGCCCATAGCGTCCCAAGTGGCAGGACCAACAATACCATCAGCAATAAGACCGTTAGCGGCTTGCCATTTTTTAACTGCAGCTTCAGTTCCTGACCCAAAAATACCGTCTGCTCCGATACCCAAGAATTCTTGTAATTCTTTAACTTCATTTCCTTTTTTTCCTTTCTTTATTATCATGTTATTCTGTATTTTTATCAGATGCGTATTTCACACCCATAATTGTACCTACTATAGAGAATGCATTCGTAAGAAGTATACCAAACATATTAGACCAAGTTGATCCGATAATTTGCGTATCATATCCAGAGACCATTGCAATAGCGTACATTATAGTGGTAAGAACCCCTACTCCAATTATTACAAATAAAGCAACTCTTACAATAGTTCCAATAAGTTCAAATTGTGATTTCTTTTGCATAAGATCCAAATCAGTTAAAGCAGTCTCCATTGCTTTTTCTGCATCGGATTTAGCAATAATGGCTTGCTGTTCTGCGTCTTTGGCATCTTGCATAGCCCTTTCAGTTTCATCTAAAGCTCTGGATAATTGTTTATTGACTCTCTCATTTTCTTTAGCAGCTAATTCAAGTTCTTTATTTTGGGCTTGCACCTTTTTTGTTACCTGTAATCTTTTTCTACGAGAGGTTGTATCTCTCTCCTTACAGTCTTCAATGTATTTTATTAATTGAACATCATCTTTATCCGGATCTATAATCTTTATAATGTTACCTTCAAGAAAAATTTTCTTTTCTTTAGCTAACTTTAGTAAAGTATCTCTTGTATCTTTATTAAGCTTCATTGTTTTCTTTAATGTATATGGCCTTCTATTTTATTATGTAGTTTAATATTTTCCATTCTTAAATCAAATAACTCCCTTTGTTGATCTTCTATTTTCTTTTCAAGATCTTCTCTATACATTTTACTAACATCTTTGGTTTTCTTATCGCTGTTTTTAGATTCTATTTTTTGAGTTATTCTTCTAATATTACTTAAACCGCTAATTGCTATCACAACCCATCCCCAATTCATAGGGTTTGTGCTAAGACCTTCGCTTAGAAAATGTATAATCACAAATAATATAGCTATACTACCATATAGATACGAAAACACTCTTCTCCGTTCTAAACTACTGTAAACAACCGAGTGTAATGTACCTAATCCGATTAAAGAGCTGATTACAGCCACATACCATAAGTTTGGAAAGAACTCCGCGCTTAAAACAAATGGTGCAAATAAAAACCATATTAATCCTTGCAAAACCTCAGTTGGTTCTGAATCATGATATGTTAATATATGTACTAATTTCTTTATCATTATTTATACACTTTAAATTTGGCAGTCTTGTTTTTGTAACCATCGTAATCTTTTCTGAATTCTTCTAGGCGAGGTTCAATGTCATCTGATTTAATAATCCAAAATTGAGCCCCAGCTGCCTTAGCTTTTTCAATCTCTTGATTATCGTCTGATGATGAAATGATACCAATAACACAGCCGTTACCATATTCATGATTGATTTTATCTATCATCTCAATTCCATTAAAACTGGATCCAATAATGTTAAGATCTACAAATACACATTCTGGCTTTTCGTGATTTTGGTCATCAGGAAACCATTCCTTAAACTTTTTATCTGCTTCATCACTAGAGTTTAATGCTTCAAGTGAAAGTGTAATATCTAAAATACTACATGCATCTTCAAAGACGAGGTGGAATAAATCTTCATCATCAATGAGCATAATTGAGTCAATCATTTTATTCATTTTATTTTATCTTTATTTTTAATTTTGTTCCTGGTTTTGCTTTTTCGGAAGTAATACTAAAACCATGTTCTCTTAATATCGCTATACAAATATTTAATCCTAATCCTGAGCCACTCTCGCTTTGCCCCCTCTTTCTTGTATAAGGTTTAGATAATTCCATAAACTCGGATTGACTCATCCCTCTACCGTTATCTTGTACACATAAAATAGAATCTCCTTCCATATAAATCATTACAGTTTTTGTTCCGCTATCGTTATATTTTAAACCATTCCTAATAAGATTATCTATAGCTGTACAAAAAAGAGGTTCGTTAACTTCTATCTCTGGTAATGTATCTATCAATACTTGCTTACCGTATGATGTTGATGCTAAGTAATTTTTTAATATATCTTTTAGATTATGTGATTTTTTATCTAATTGTGTATCTTTTTTAACTAGGTTAGTAAATTCTTTAACGCCTGCATATACTTTTTGTGTATGACGTAACCCTTCTTCTATCATTCTAATTGGTGCACTTATTTTTAATTCCTTTATTTGATCTTCGCTTAATCTTCGTTTCATAGAACTTAAACCACGAGGTATATAAGTATTAATTCCACTATGCATATCGTGTCTAAGTATTTTGGCTGCATGCTCTAGATAAGAATTCTTTTGATTAAGTATATCCTCGGCTTCATGCTGTGTAGTAACATCAGTTGCAACTTTTAGTATTTTAGTATATTTACCAGTTTTATTCTTAATAGGTGTATAGTTACCATATAACCATCTTTTAGAACCATCCTTAGCAACTCGTTCAAATTTTCCTGTAATAGACTCACCTCTTCTTAATGTTTCCCAAAATTCCAAATACTCTTTACTTTTAGCATATTCAGGAGTTACCATTCTACTGTGAGGCTTTGTTATTACGTTACTCTCGGCACATCCCATAATATCACAAAAATTGTCATTGGCTGATAAAATATAACCATCCATAGTTAATGTCACTACTAAATTTGATTTACTGATACCTTCAAGCTGGGCATTTATGTTTTCTTCCTTTAAGTTAATACTACCAATAAACTCGGTAACAAACATAAAGAAAGGCGGCATAAACCCAACCACGCAAGCATAACCAAATTGTGCTAATTCTATACTGTTTTCACATAAACCAAAAACAATACAAGATTGAACTAAAAAGAATGACAACATAATCACACCAGCAATACCTAATGCTATCTTTGATTTTATCGATATGCCTTTAAGAGCTTTCAATTATAGTTCTGATTTTTTTAATCCTAGTTTTTCAAACAACCATTTTGATGGACAGAATTTAGTCCATACACCTATGTTTAACATTGCGATTACAAAACCAACAATATACCAATTATCGAGAGCCAATCCTGTTGCTAATACAACTGACATAAGCAGGTAGACCGCTCTTACTGATGTCCACTTTTTCATATGATTACTTTTTTTAATACATTGAGATTGTAATAAAAAAAGCTACCTTTAAACGAATCCATACTCGTTTTAAAAAAGGTAGCTTTTTAAATTCCTCGAGCTCAAATATATCTTCCGGCTCTTTTATTTCCATTATGGCTACATATTTGATTTATATATTAGATTAACGGCCATTTCTTCTTGCGTCTTCTTCTTCATAATATTTGATTAGATCATCTACTACAGGATCTCTATGATTTTCAAATAATGTAACAGAACAAACATTTTTAATCTTTTTACCGAGGTTGTATAAAAACTTAAATCCTGAATCTCTTCTGTTTTTTAAATCTACTTGGCCATCATCTCCACATACAATCATTTTAGATCTTAAACCTATTCTTGTGGCTATCATTTCCATTTGAGTCATTGTAACATTTTGAGCTTCATCTACTATAACACAGCTATCTAAAAAGGTTCTACCTCTCATAAATGCAACAGGTACAATTTCTATCTTACCTTCTTTTATAAAAGGATCTACCTTTTCTTTACCATAAAGCAAATACATGTTTTGATAAATTGGTTGAACCCACGGATCCATTTTTTGATGAAGATCACCAGGTAAGAATCCAATTTCTTCCTTTGAAACTGTTGGTCTAGTGATTATAATTTTTTCATAGTGTCTTCTGAAAAGTCCATCTAACGCTACTTGGCAAGCTAATAGTGTTTTACCACTTCCGGCTTTACCTGCTAATACTGTTACTGTATTATTTAAAATTTGCTCTTTAGCTAATTTCTGTTCTTCATTTAAAGAAATATTAAATTTAATTGGGTTTTTGACAATTCTTTTTTGACGGAATACATCGTCATCGTATGTTCTAGCTGGCATTTGCGAATATTTTTTTAACCTAAAGAATATTCTTAAGGTTTTGGTTGGTAATGTTTTCGCTGTGTTTCGCTCGGCGGTGTTACTGGAGAATCTAAGTTTTGTTTTAAAACTTTTTCAACATGATGGACATTAGTCTTACTTAATCTGCTTATGTCAGTTTTTTTTTCAAAATCCTCTACAGCAGTTGGAGGTAATACATCATCTTCAAAGTTTTCTATATTTAGTGATTCTTCAGCAACCTTTCCCAAAGGTTTAACTGGTTCATTAATTACTTCGGCAACATTATCCGAAGGTTCTTTTATATCTGTATTTAATTCGGCAAATACCTCCTCGGTAACAGTTTCTTCAGGTCTTATATAATCAGTAAGAGATTTAATAAAACCTAATGCAACTAGAGGTAATACTGCCCCACTTACAACAGATAAAATTCTTTTTTGGAAGATAGGCTCCTCTTCTTCTAATCCGAAAAGTTCTATCCACCCCATATAGTCTTCTAAATTAACAAATGCATGGTATGAATTTGCCATCATTTGAAATGCGGTAAGAAGTAAAAATAAACCCCATACCATTGTCTTGTTTGTTTTGTCTAAAATAATTATTGCAGCAAGAGAAGCAGCTGCACCTAATTCAAATCCTATAGCTAAAGACCATGACATTAAACCTGAGTGGCTAAGGTCAAAAAATGCTACTGAATTAATCATTGATATTGTAGCTACTAAAAAATATAAACTAACAAATATTCCTATTATACTTAAATGTACTACTTTTTCTTTTAATGTTTTCATAATGTTATTTTATATTACACCAGTAACAAATCCACTACTGTTACCGCACCCTGAATCACCACCATTTTTAGCAATTTTAGATTCAAGTATTGTAGCTACCCATAAACAAGGTATACCAAATACCTCTGCAGTTCCTGTTGGAAATGCACCTGTTGGGCCATACCCTGTTGGTTCTCCGGTATTTCCACCTGGGCATTCAGTTAATAATATTTCTGCTGAAATTCCCCCAGGACTAGTTGCCTTTGTACACGCAGCTGATAAACATATTCTAATTAAACCTTCATTATGTATAACTCCTGATGTATCTGTGAATTGTAAAATATCTATAAGGAATCCTTTTGAACCTGATGGAATATCAGGCCACCAAAAATTTGCAACTACACACTCCAGCTCATTTGTTAATTGTATTTGAATGTCACAAAAGTTATTCAGATTAAGAGGCAAATCATCAGCACCAAATAATTGAATATCAATACACGCAGTTGTACCTTGCATTATGTATTTAATACAATCTACTTGAGCAATTATTCTACCACAATACGTTAATGCACATTGCGGATCACTTGGTGTAGGTACTCCTGGAATAATGTTAGACATTTTTAATTTTTCTTTTTTCTTGTAAGAGTTTTTCACATCTCACTTCTTTTAAGATGATGCAGTATTCATATAGTTCATCAATCTCAAAATTCTTAATAGTCCAATCCAAATCTTTTACTGTTCCAATCTCAGCCCATTCTCTAAATTCAGCGCTATCTTTGAACATCTTAATAAAGTTAGATGGTCTTATCAAGTTTGAATAGTGTTTTTCTAATGCTTCTATACTCATTATTTTGAAAATTTCTTTAAGAATCTTTTCAATCTTCTTAATTGTCTTTTTCTTCTAAGGCATTAATAGAAATTCTTTCTTTATCAGAAATTTCTTCAATTCTTAGAGTTTTCCAAGCAGGAACTGTTTTGATAAGATATATCATTTCCTCCTCGTTTACTATTTGAGATGATAATGTATCAATCTCTGTAGTTAAAATTCGTTGTTCTTTTTTGATTCTCTCTACTTCAGAATCAACACTACATGATTTAAAATAACTTAATAGTACTAAAACTACAACTATCTTAATTCCATGATCTGCAAAAAATTTGTTAAATTTACTCATTGTTTTATTTTTTAAATTCTTGTTTTGGTTTTGCCTTTTCTTCTTCACCTTTAGGAACTCTATGATAATTTTGAGTTGACCAAGGATCATCCTCTTCACATTGACAATCCTCTATATGCTCACCGCATCTAGGGCATTCTTCATCAACATCTTGTAAATATTCTTCGGCAGCATCTTCAGCTTCCTTATTTTTTCCATCTTCTGGATTATGATCTTCAACATGCTTAACCTTTTTATGCCTAACATGATCTAATTCTTCATTTACAAAATCAGTGAATGATTTAATTGCCATTTGATTTCTAATCTTTTTTTATATATTCTCCTTTAATGGATACTTTTCATGAAAAGCTTTTACTAACGATAAGAATTTCTTCCCATAGAATGATATATCATCAAATGTCATTTCAAAAACCTGTGGAAATGCGTCAGATTCATTACTTATCCATATTTCTCCGCCTTCAGGTTTTACACCATTCATTTCCCAATAAGCTAATGAATATGCAGCAATTTGCATTTTATAATTTTCAATCCAGTCTTCTCTTTTAGGTTTCTTTGAAGATTTAAAATCTAAGACGACTAGATGAGCTTTCTTATTCTCATAAATAATATCAACTCTACCTGCATAACCACCCATCTGAGGTGAATGTAATGTATCTTCTATAGACACCACCTTAGCTATCCTGTCAAAGCATTCATTATTATAAAAATTAAAAAAGAGTTTCCTACCTACATTAGTCTCATCTTCAGTAAAACCGTTTTCTTCAACGAAAGGCCCTATGAGAGTTTGTGCCTCCATTAATCTTTCTCTAACAGTTTCCTTTTCAGATCCTAAAAAGTATTCGCAAAACTGATGCATAACAGTTCCTCGATTGGCAGAGAACTTAGAAATTCTATCTGCTTCTTCATCTCCTACTCTCTTTCTCCATTTATCAATTCCTGATTTATCAGTCATTGCCCCTAAGATAGTGGTTACTGATGGATATTTTTTACCCTCTCCTATATTATAGTATCTTTTACCATTTATAGTTTCTGTTGTTGCTAGTGATTCTGCTGTTGCCATTTACTTATTTTTTTGTATAACTACTTGTATATGTTTATGTAAAACTTTATAAAAATCAGAATAATTTTCTAAGAATGAATCTATTCCTAATTTTGGTGAATTTGTAGGTGTTGGTAAGTCATGATTGATCCACATATAATCATCAAAAAGAATTATTCCACCCGGTTTTACTAGTGGGTGAACCAAAATAGCATCTTCAAGAGTTCCATAAGAAGTATGAGTTCCATCTACAAATACAAAATCAAATAAAGGTTCATTACTTATTTCTCTTAGAACAATATTAGAATATCCTTCTAATACATTAATTTTTTTACTATGAGTAGAAGTATTGTGGTCAAACCGGGATCTAACGGTAGTAAGATCTTGTTGTCTCATACCAGGTTCTTCTTTACTACCTTCAAAAGTATCAATAACAGTTATCTGAGATGTAGGTTGAGTTAAAATATTATCAATTAGCCAATTTGTAGTCCTACCTTCCCAACAGCCAATTTCTAAAAAATGTAGATTTTTCTTGTCTTTAAAAATATGAAGTAAAGATTCCCACGTAAATCGGCTGGATGGGTTCCAATCTGTTGTATAATGATATTCCATAAAAATCTTATTTATTACCTAGAAATTTATTAGACTCTTCTTGTGTAGGATAACCTAGTTCCCTCTTACAGATAGAACAGTATTTTTTCATAGAGTTTGATTCATCAAATTGCACAAAGGTGTCTCCTTTATGTTTACAATCATTTTGTATTTCTTCCTTTTCCTTTTCAAGATTTTTTACCTCCTTCTCAATCCCTTCAACCTGTTTTCTTAAAATATTAGGGTCATCAGTTTGTTCCATAGTTCTACAATTTTTTCCTGGTAATGATTAAAGATAAGATAGACGATTCTTAATACTAAAATTAAACCTGCAGTTTTAAGCATAGATACTAAAAACGGCCAAAGTTTAAAATATTCTCTATCTGCTGATAAAACTAAAAGAAAAGAATCTGTGTCTTCTATTTTGTTAAACTCAGGAGAAACATAATCTGCAATTCCTAATTCTAATAAGAATTTATCGTGTTCTCTTAGTTTCATTAATACATAACCTTCTTGAGAAATAGGTGCTGTTGCTACTTCTTCCGGTAAATTGATAACAGTATAAATTCTACCAATCCAATCTACTCTAAAGCCTTTTTCATTTAAGGCTTTTTCCTCAGACTTGGCAACCTTTCGTATCTGTAGCCAAAGTTTGATCTCTTTATAAAGTTTACTTATATACATATTTTTATTTGTTTATTATCTATTTAGGCTTCAGCAAACAGTTTCATCCCTTCGAGCTGTTTTTTAACTATTTTCCTCCCTCTAAATATTCGGTTCTTTACTGTTTGTAAATTTATTCCCTTTTCGGACTCTTTCATTATATCTAATATATCAGAATAAGATTTATGATTTAAGAATCGTTCTACCATAAATCTTTTATACATTGGAGGTAACGCATTTATTGCCTCATGTGTTAATCTAACCTGTTCGTCTAATATTGTTTGTTCATCTTCCCAATCAGATTCAGTTTTAGGTAAATGTAAACCATCTTTCATAGAAGGCATTGAAGATTCCATTGGTGGCTCAACACCAGCATCAGTAAATACGTTCATACTCACTTTCTTATTTCTAAACCTGATCCAACCTATACATTCATTATATGCAATACGATATGCCCACGTTGTAATTTGGTAATCCTCGTTGTATTGATCTATTTTTAAATACACAGTTGTTAAAGTCGTTGATACAATGTCATTAGCAATTGTAGGATCCTTTACAATATTATTTACATAAGACCATAATCCTGGTCTCATCTTATGATAAAGTTCATTGTAGGTACTTTCCTTTCGTGTCTTTTTAAATTCAATCGCTAATTCCTTGTAGGTTTTCTTTTTTGTTTTACTCATTTATAAAATCTTTAATAGTTAAATAATTTACAGGTGTATAATTCCAGAAATCTGTACATACATTTATTCTATGCATTTTAGAAAGATCTGTTTTATGGGAAAATACAGTATGGCCATGAAAATGAATAGTACCTGAATTTTTACCATTCCATACCTCTAATGGGTAATGAGAAATTACAGAATCAAACTGAGGTAATTCTAGAATTTGATCTTCTAATATAGATATATTTTCAAATTCATGTTGAATATCTAAAAAAGCCTCATCGGAACTACCTATCATAAAATAGATTTGACCGTTGAGTTTCTTTAAAACTTGCCTTGCTGTTTGTGGATCCCATGCGAAATTACCTAAATGAAATACGATGTCATTTTTCTTTACTGTCTTATTCCAATTTTTAATCAACGCAGAATTCATTTCATCTACATTATTAAATTTTCTATTAGCGATTTGAAGTATTTGTGGTCTTCCAAACCAAGTATCAGATGTTATATAAAAATCATCAGGAATTTCTAAATCTTTATGCATAAGTTTTTATTTACAGATTAACTGTTATAATACAAATATAATACAAATAATTGGGAACTGAAAATTATTGATGAACTTTTTTTATTTAATCGAAAATCTTTTACCTCCGTCTTTCTTAAGAGTTTTTTCAACCATAGTTTTTGCATATTCATCAAGTTTAATTAGACTATCTTTATCTAAAGGCTTTTTATAAAAATCTTCATATATATGTTTATAAGCCTCAATTGTAGAATCAAAAGGAACTCCAGGTTGAGCATTTGATTCAATAACATATACCTTTCCATTTTTACCTTTCATTACATCAAAACACATAAAAGGAAGGTCCTCATAAATCTTACAAAACTTTTCTAAGACCTTTCTATAATCTTTTGGTAAATCTTTAACATCTCTTTTAGCATAACCGAATTCCATTTCTTCTTTGGCACTACCTTTACCACTTTTAGCTTTTTCGTTTAAAGGAGTTCTCTCCATCCAAAAAATCGGTTTGCCTTTAAAATTAATAAATCTATGTTCTTCGGCTTTATCTATATACTCCGAAAATGTATCAAAGATTTTTTCATCTACATCTTCCATAAGGTCTGGTTTATCAATAATTTGAATACCTATTCCACTATGACCTTTTGATGGTTTAGCAATTATAGGAAAGGTTAAATTTTCTAAAGCATCATTTTTAGAATAAACCGTCTTCGGTATATTTTCATCCTCCCCAACAAGTTTATGGAATTCTTCCTTTGATCCGGATTTTGAAATATGGTCTGGGTGGTTATAAATATTTTCTTCTTTTATCTTACCAGCTTTTAATAATTTTTTAACCGGTTCCGAGTGGTAAGTTAAAACTGGGTAATCAGGATTAATGTCAATATCATCTATGTTGTTTTCATTTACTTGTACGAAAAACTTATCCCCTGCAAAACCTCTATAAGTCCACCATCTTTGTCCACTATCTTCTCTAAAGGCTAAATAAACTTTACCTAAACCACTTTCATTATTTTTAGATTCTTTTAATAAATCGCCTCTACCTAATTGCTTATATACTTCCTTTCTAGTTTTCTCCATCTTTTCAGCATACTTAGGATCATCATTACGATTAAATACAATTTGCTGTGTAAGAGAACCGCTAATCTTTTTAAGATCTTTCTTTCTGGTTTTAATTAACCATGCCGCTAAATCTTTAATTGATAAATCTCTAAATCTTCCGTTTGCATCAGGTGCATCAGAGTGATGGAAGTCAGGAGCCCCTTTAGGCTTTTTCTCATTTAAGAATTGTTCAAATAATTTTAGATACTTCAAAACAAAATTTAATTTGTTTATATATTCCTAAAGATTGCATCAGATATCCATTGGTGTAAAAGATCATCATGAGGCTGAGGTTCAAATTTAGAATCACCTTTAAATACAACATCATTACTTTGAAGCATTTCATCTTCTAATTGTTTTAAACCGTCTAATGCTTTGCCGTTTGGATCAATTAAAAACTCTCTCATTTCTGGATATGACTGAGGATTAAATGATTTCATTAACATTTCACTCACAAGATCAAAGTGTCTTTCATATAAATGTAATGAATGTGCAATATGAGTATATGTACCTAATTCTAATTCAGGGTAATATTTACGGAGGTGTTCTAACATCTGCATTTGTAATAAACAAAAGAATGCAACATCAGTAGGTGTACCTAAGATAAGATCATTAGACCTCATATCTACAGTAAAGTTAAGTTTATTATCTCTTATTTGAAATATGCCGTTAAGAGTACAAACAAAATCTTTATTACCATTCCATTGATGTGAAGGTTTATTAAAATGTAAAATGGCTTGTCTTGAGTCTTTATCTTGAATTAAAGAATCTAATGCCCATCGGTATTGATTTCTACCATCTTCTAATTGTTCGGTAAAGATAAGATTACCGTATGCAGAATTAACTGTACCGTCTTTATTTTTAATTTGATCCCAGAATTTTGCATAAGGGGTAATAAAGTCAGCATCATTACGACCTGTGAAATACCAAACTAATTCTGCTGCAATATATTTAAATTGACTACTCCTACGTGAATTTTCATAAAGACAAAAAGTAGGATCTTCTACAACAATAGCTGCATCGGTCATTTCAAATATTTTCATACCTCTTGGTGAAGATACATAATTAGGGTTATGTATTGCACTACCTAGAGCATAATTATATGCCTCGGCAAATGTCTCTCCTTTAAATACTCTCATTTTTTTAATTTACTTTGTAATTTTTTCTCTCTAACATTTCTTAACGCTATTTCTACCCTATCACCAAATTCCATGTGTTGGTATTTACTTTCAGCGTGATATAATCGACGGCTCTCAGTAAGAACCTCATCTCTTATACCTTCGTGGTGGGCTTCATATAATAAATCTTCTGCTTTACACATTATCAAACATGTTTAGTTGTTTAGCAACACCAGTGATAGAATTATCGTGCATTAAAAAATCTACAATAATATTAGAAACTTCCTCAGCACTCATAGTTCCAATATTAAGTAATAATTTATTTTTAATTTTACTTTTGCGGTGAGCTCTATTAAAACCATCAATCTCTGCGGTTACTTCCTCTTCGTTACCATAAAACGATAAACCGTCATCTCTCTTCAGAATAGTATGAGCATCATTTGATAGCGTGATTAAGTATAGTTCTTTTCTTAATTGATTAACATATTTCTTTTCAATATCAAAAACATAATCACCAGAATATTCTCGATAAAGAGGAGAATAAACACTTTCACCTAAATGAGAACGATTAAAAATAAGATTAATATCTTTATCTTTAGATAGGATCATAAGCTTAAACATATCATCATACATTTTTTGTGAATATGATATATGTTTTTCTTTATCATCTTTAAAGGGTAAAGAAGAATAATGTAATTTATGAAATATTAAATTATTAATTTTTTTAATGATAAGATTCTGTTGTGTATCTTTACCTGTATTATCGGTACCTTCTATGATAATAAATTTACTCATGTGTTTATTTTTATATGGTTAAAAGTTAGGATTGTTTATTTCTAAATCAAAGTCTGTAAAATTTTCAAAGTCTTTTTCATCAGCCTCCATTCGTCTGTCAATAGAATCACCAGGCATTTCTCTAGCATCTAATCTTTCTCTTCGGATCTTTTCATCTACGTTTAAATATATGATAGTACATTCTTTTCTATCCACTGAATCTATATGGCTTATACCTTTAGGTGTCATAATAAAAAGATTACAGCTTATTGTAAACTGTCTTTGGCTGGTTCCATAATACCAACCATTAAATTCTATCCATTCATACCAATAACCTTGATTGATTTTTCTTTTAAACTCTTCCTCTGTTAAAAAGAAATAATCTTTACCATCAATTTCACCTTCTCTAGGCGGTCGAGTAGTATAGGAAATTCCATACTGAAAACCTCGACCGCTAAGGATCTTTCTCATGTGATCTTTTCCTGCGGCTGCCTTGCCTACTAAAATAACTTTATTCATTTTTTATTTTTATAAATGTTAATATCAGGAATTATACCGCCTACTGCAGCTATTAAAACTAAGACACCAAGAAAATGCCAGAATGAACTAAATGTAAATTCCAAAAATTCCATCATAGTTAATCCTTCTTTACTTCCTCTTTAACTTCAAATGTATCTTTTAGTCTTTCTAAACAATCTTCAGCTTCAGCTAATGATTTTGTTTGTTCAACCATTTCATCAATGATCTGTGGATGTTCTCCTATACCTACTGGGTTAGTTAAGTATACTGTGAGTGTTGCCAAAGCTTTTTGTTTTTGAGCTTCGAATTGAGCTTTAAGAGCTTCATAAAGTGCATTAGTATTTGTTGCCATAATTTAGTTTATTAAAAGTTGAGTGTGATCGTAATTATTTTTAATCTGTTCGTTAAAGAATTTTCCTTGAGATTCAGCTTTACATAAGTTATCATAAACTTCCGGTTCTACATTATTATATTCATAAAGAGCACCTGAATTAAATTCAATCTTAAGTGACTTGTTAGGAAAATTGTAAATGACTCTATTTATCATTGAAGAGTCTACTGTTGAGTTTGATTCAATCATCATTGTTATTTATTTTTGTAATATTATAAAGTTTTTTTGCCTGTTCTATAGACAAGTGTTTAGTCTGAGCAATCCATTTCCATGCAAGATCTTCCGTGTCAGTTTGACACCCTGAAATATAACTCCCATTCTTAGCCTCAAATTTAAATTTAGCCATAATATTGTTTATTTTTATATTGCTTTTTTTTAAAAGGTTTACTTAATTGCCTTCTTTAATATTTCCAAATCAGAAAGGTACATATCTTTAGGATCAGTGCCTTCTATGATTTTCTTTTCAGCTTTCTTATCAGCTTCTTGTTTTAATAACTCATCAAATCTTTCTTTCGTTAAAGAATAGATAGGCATATTTAAAAGGTAATTATATGAACCGTCAACCTTATCAAACTTATTTGCTTCTAGGTAAATTATAATAGATTTCTTAGGTGCATTGTTTACTGTAAGTTTTCCATCAATGATATCTTTTATAAATCTTGCCTTATTTGAAATGATAAGTAATTCTCTCTCAAGTTTTGCAATAAGATAAGCCTTTCTTTTATCATACCAGGTTAATCGGACTTCTACAAAATGTTTAACAATTTCTTCTACTTTATTAAATATCTTAAGTTCACCGTTTTCATCAATCGTTGTAAGGTTTTCAGTTTCCTGTGTATTAATTTTTAATAAAGCTTCAAGTTTATTTCTGCTAATGTAATCCTTAAGTACAGCTCTTTGGAACTTAAGTACATACTCTACTTTGCCTGATGAATTATCCTCATAACCTGAAATAATTCTTTTTTCAGTTAGGTTATTCAAATGCTCTTCATATCTTTCGTAAGTAAACCCTGGTGGTATTTCAGTTACCTTAACGGTTGTTGTGTTTAGCACCTCATATAACCCACTTATCTTCCATGTTTTAGGATTAACCGTATCTCTAGTAAAAGTGCCGGAAAACTCATTTAACCACGGTGCTAATACCGGCATCCTCTTCCCTTTAAGAACAGAGATACACGCATTAACAACATCTTTAGGATTTCTATTTAAAATATTTGTAGCAAACCCTACTGCAATACCGGAAGATCCATTTAAGATTACTGTAGGTATGATAGGTAAGAAAAACTCAGGTTCAATTTTTTCTCCTTCTTCTATTTTATTTTTAAGTAATTCAAAATCCTTATAAAGAAGTCTAAAGTTAGGATGTAACTTTCCACTAATATAACGAGGGGCGCCAGCAGATGGGGATCTTAATGATCCAAATTGACCTATACCATCAAGAAGTGGTAATGAGTTCTTAAATCCTTGCGCCATTCCAACCATCGCAGATTCCAAAGAAGTATTACCGTGATGATAATATGCCTCAGCTGCTACACGGCCTGCGAGTTGAAAAAGTTTCATTGGTTTTTCATTTCCACTTTTCCATATTTTATTAGCAATATATACTACCTTCCTTTGTGTAGGTTTTAATCCGTCTATGCAACTAGGTATAGCCCTATTCTCTACAACATACTTTGCATATTCAAGATATTCCTTATCAAAAAAATCTGTTACTGTTCTTCTACTCATGGTTTAAAATAATGATTTATCACTTACTTTGTAAATAAGATCTTCTCCTAAAATCTTTTTCTTTCTTGGCTCTGAATCTTTAGAGAACCAAGTATCTAATGTATTATCAAAATCCTTGTCTTTAGTTAAAGTAAAGGTTCTAGGATTACTTATAATTTCCTGGTACTCTTCATTTTCCAATGCAGCAAGACCTTTCTTATATTCAATATTCCATGATGATAATGACCTCTGCTTAGATTCCCATTCCTTATAGTCTTCATCAGAATAAAAACTTAAAGTCTCTTTGCCTTTCTTGGCAACCATAAGAGGTGTTTCTACCTTAAGTACTCTCCCTTCTTCAAATAACTCTGGCCAATATTTACCTAAGAAATTAATTAACAACGCAGAAATAGAATTACCATCTACATCAGCATCGGTATATAATAATATTTTACCGTACCTTAAATCTTTAGGCTCATGACCTATCTTTAAACCTAATGCAGCCATAAGAGATTGTACTTCTTTATTTTGTACAACCTTAGAAGGAATAGATTCTCTTACATTTACAAACTTACCTCTAAGTGGGAATGCACCTTGCATATTTGGATTTCTATATTGCCTAAATGCAGATGATGCAGAATCACCTTCAAAAATTGCAAGAGTACAGTTATTTCTATCACCTCTCTTTTTTGCATCAATTAGCTTTACAACCTTTTTCTTATCTAACCCTTTATTTAATTTTCTAAGTTTAGATCTCTCCTCGGCTGCTTTCTTTTGTTTAATCCAATCTAATACTGATTGAATTATTTCAGAATTTAAAACTTGTCTTAGTGTCTTATCAGAAAGTACGTGAATACTACCAAAGTCTTTAGGTTCTGTAATAAGCTTCTCTTTTGTTTGAGATGAGAATGCAGGATTAATAATTGTACTATTGATAAAAAGGTATAAGTGATTTTTTAATTCTGATGGCTTTACATCAACTCTATGCTTTCTTTTAATCTTATCCCTAAGGAATTGAGTAATCTGCCACGTAATATTGTCTACATGTTTACCACCATCTTTTGTTTCAACAGAATTTACAAACGAGATAGCTTTAAAACCTGAGGTAGAATGGCCTATTCCTATTTGCCAATTTTCTGATTGCTCATAAAATACTGGTGTGGTATATAATTCAGAGTATTCTTTAAAAGATTTAAAAGTAATAGGATCTCCGTTTAACCAGATTTTTAGTTTAGGATTACATGCAGCAATATCATAAAGTCTTTTTTCAATCATTTGAATTGAAGCCTTATCAATCTTACTCATACCAAATCTTTTAAAATCTGCAATGTATGAAATTTCAGTAAATCCTTTCTTTTGTGGTTTTATGGCAGGTTTAGTTTTCTTTGCCATATTATTTGAAAAGGTTTGTGTAAATCTTTTCTTCTTATCACAAGTATCAATTATAAATTCTTTACTAAAGATGTTTGTTAATGTACTACCAACTCCGTTGGTTCCAACAACGGTTCTTTCTTCAGTATCATCAAAATTACTACCTGTTTTTAAGTTACTAAAGATCATTTCAGGTACCCATTCATTGTACTCTTTATGAATCTCTACAGGAATACCACCATTATCCCAGATTGATATTTTATTGGTTTTAATATCAATGTTAACTTTTACTTGATTAAGTTTAGGATTTCTTTTATGTTCATCAACTGAATTAGAAACAATCTCATCAAAGAGTTTTAGGAACCCTGGGTTATAAGTAATCTCTTTAGGAACCAATTTCCAACTTCTTCTATCTAAGAGATAAACTTCTTCTGTGTGTGGCTTTACAGAACCGATGTACATACCTGGTCTAAGTAATACATGTTCTGTATCTGTAAGTTTCTGATATTTCTTTTCTATACTTACTGCCATGCTTTAATTTTATTTTTATATTGATAATTTCATAAAGGTTTAATTACCTACCAAATTCACTTCTTAAAATTGACTTAAGATAAAGACGATAAGTATTCATAACTGTAATATTATTTGAGTTTACCCATTTGTTATAGAAATTATTAATGAGCTGCTTAAGAGCAGGGTAATGTAAATTAGTATTATCTTTGTGAGACAAAACTTTTTCTACCCACATCATGTCTTCTCTTATAGAAGTTATAATATCCATGTTATCCATCCAATTCCATTCTTTACCTTTATTGATCATCTTTACCTTTATGTTTTTTCTTTCTCCTATATTTCTTTTTGTTTCTTATAGGAGTTGGAACACGAAGAGCATCATTCCATTCTTGTAAAGTTAATTTAACTTCCTTTAGTTTTTTGCCTTCGTTATCCTTTTCCATAATTTATTTAATCCACTCTTCAAACCCATGAGTATAGGCATCAATTGGATCCATCTCTGGTGATTCATCTAATAGGTTTTCTGCATACTGCTTTACCTCAGCTCTTAGGCCATAAGCACTAGCCTCAGTTAAGATTTCTTCAATATGTTCTTCTTCCGTTATCATACGGTATGGTGTCGGTTCTTTCATATTATTTATGTAATGTTACAAATTCTCCAAAGTGTTTATCGAAAACTTCTAACAGGTTATCGTAATCCCCACCCATCATTTCTGCTGTGAGCTCTCCTCTTTCATCAGGTTGATAGTGAAGTTGTTTTGCTAATTTTTGAGCCAGACCAATTAATGAAAATGCATTACCATCTGGGCCGCTTAAGTCAACATGGATCATTTCGGATCCAGGCATTGGTTTTGTTGTTATTGCCATTATCTACTTTTTAAAGATTCAATTTTTTCTGTTCCGGTATTAATCATTCTAAATACTTGATTCCACTTACCTTCATCAGCGATCCATTCAATGTCATGAGGCTTATGTTTCATTTGCCAATTAGATAAAGCAAATCCACCACCAGACATTTTAAAATCTCCTTCTGAATTTTTCTTAAATTTAAGGTAATGTACATTGTCACACATACAGCTTACCGTTTTAATGATTACCTCTCTTGCGCCTTTCTTTACTGTTAGCCTTGGAGGATTTTGCAGTAGTTCTTGATATTTACTCATTGGTTCATTATTTAAATTAAATATAATACATACTAGAGGAATCTGAAAGATTACTTTTCAGTTCTTTCAGATCTCCACTTTTCCATTTGTTCTTTCCTTTTCTTTTGGATCTGCTCCCACTCATATTTTTCATAAAGTGTATAAGAGTATTTCCATCCGCAGTCGTCATCATAAATGTCATCTTCGACAACTACAACAGAAGGGCCTATAATTTCTTGGAGTCTTTCAAAACCTATAACCGGTTGCCAATAACCAAACCTAAGGTAGTTATGATTACCATTACCCCAGATTCTTCCGATTTCAAATTGACCGAACTCATCCTCGATCTTCTTAAGTGTAGAGATATCTATCTTCATATTCCGTTTAAATTTGTATATTATAAATATAATACAAATTGTTGGGAAATAAAAATTTTTCCTAGACTTTTTTCAAAAAGTTATTAACAATTATAACGTGATGTTTTCTGCTCTCATTTTTTCTAAGAGTTTTCTAGATATGATTTTTACTTCTTTAGAGAATTCACCTTTATCAATAATCCATTGAATGTACCTTGCATCCGTTTCATAAACTTCTTTAAACGGTTTACCTTTGTTTTTACCGAAGTTAAATACGATTTCTCTCTTTCCGTTTATTTCAGCAAATTTATATTTACCACTAAGGTCTACTTGATCTTTTCTTGATTCATTTACAACATCATCAATTTCTTTTGCTGTTGTAGGCATATCATAAAGTTCTTTCTGCTTTTGGAATATTTCCATTGTTGCACGAATATCAACATCGGCTCTATGGGCGCCTTCTAAATCCTTTCCTGTATATTTTTTATATGCAGTACTTAAATCTCTTCTTTCATATTTTGAATAAATTAAAAAAGGATCTATTACAGCTCTTTGGCGATGTGAGAATGCAATACCACTTCTCATAAATTCCTCTACGAGCATTGGTACATCAAAGTAAAGTGCGTTATAACCACCAAGATCACTATCTCCGATAAAGTCTAAAACTTCCTTAGCTATTAAATCAAATTGAGGTGCATCTTTTAATTGTTCTGGTGTAATACCATGTTTATCTTGAGCCTCCTGTCTCATTACTGCATCAGGGCCAGGATTTACTAGTGACTGAAAAGAATCGATTTCGTTACCGTCTACATCGGTCTTAATCATTGCAATTTCAATAATTCTATCATTACTTGGATTTACTCCTGTGGTTTCTAAGTCAAACCAAACTATGCTTTTTACATTTTCCATATTATACTTTTAAACTATACTATTTCCAGATTCTCTCTGTTAATTTTATATAGTTAAAGTAAGAAAAGGTTTTAAGATTTAAGGAAATTATTATCCATCTACAACTTCAATTGTAATATCTTGAATTAATCCAGGTAATCGGCTCATTGTAGAATTAAGTTTACCAAGTGTGCTATTAAGTCTTACCATTGCACCAGAATCATTACTCTTACCTGTTGATCCACCTGCAGCAGGAGCTCCGCCTTCAGTAGTTGCAGCTTCACCACCTCCACTACTTTCTGATAGCAAATCTCGAATATCTTCAACTGCTCTTGTTAAGTCCTTGTATGCTCTTCTGTTTTTGCTAAGTTCACTGGCACCATTAAATAATCCGGCCATTGCCTCAGCCTTGAAAGGATCAACAGAATTAATAGCCGCAGCAATTTTTTCTAAATCTGTACCTGCTTTAGCTAAACTACCATTGTCTGCAGCATCTGCTAAATCAGTAATCCAACCTGAGAAATGATTCATAGCAGGTCTCATCATTGCAACGTCTATATAATTCCTTGTAAACGCATCAGCAATACTGTTAAATAATGTACCTATACCTTTTGCTACCTTAGCTGGGTTCTTAACGCTGGCAAATGTAGCTACACCTTTAGCAATACCTGATAGTTCCTTACCTGCACCTTTTACTGCTTTAATACCTTTTTCTACATTGTTCTCATCCCAAGAAATTAAACCAAATAATGCGGAGTCGGTTGTTTCATTTGAACCGATTGCAGCAAACGCATCACCAACAAAGGTTAAAGTATTTTTAACTGCATTAGCTAATTTTCCTTTTGGTCTAAAATCAACTTTATCTGCTACCATCTTTTGAAAAGTTTCTAATCCATCAGCAATGCCTTTCAACTCTTTACCTACGCCCTGTACAGCCTGAACACCTTTTTCTACATTATTCTCATTCCATGTGATTAGACCAAACAATGCACTATCTTCGGTTTCATGGCCTGCGACTGCAGCAAATGCATCGCTTATAAATGTTATTGAACCTACAACTGCTTTAGCTAAATCACCTTCTGGACTAAAATCAATATTATCTTTTGTAAATCCAATAAATTTAAGTAAACCATCAGCAATTGAATCTAACTCTCTACCAACTCCTTTAACGGAATCAATACCCTCTGCTACTTTATTCTTTTTAACTCCAAACAGAGAATTCCAGAAACCGCCTGCCTGAACATTACCTTCTCCAGCAACCGCGGCAAATGCAGTACGAATAAATCCTATAGTATTTACAATTGCATAACCTAAGGTACCATCTTCATAATTTCCATCACCATCAGGTTCACCAAACTCAATACCTTTGTCTATCATTGTTTGGAATTTCATTAAACCATTAGCAATGTCATCTAAGTTTTTCCCAACTCCTCTAACCGAATCAATACCCTCTGCTACTTTATTCTTTTTAATTCCAAATAGAGAATTAAAGAATCCACCTGCCTGAACATTACCTTCTCCGGCAACTGCAGCAAACGCCGTTCTAATAAATCCTACAGTATTTGTTATTGCATAACCTAAAGTACCTTCTTCATAATTTCCATCACCATCAGGTTCACCAAACTGAGCACCTTTTTCTTGAAGCTTCATAAAGGAGTGAAGTCCTTTTGTAATTTCAGTAAGTGCATCACCAGACCTCATTACCGATTTAACTCCTCTTTCGGTTGCATTAGGACTAAACGTAGATCCAAACACAAGACCAAATAAACCGCCTGGGTTTGATGGCTCTCCACCAGCCTGAGCAAAAGCAGCACTAATGGAACCTAATGCAACAGCAAGATCTTCTGAATCTTCTTGCGTAAAGTCAACATCTTTAAACGCTTGTAAACCTTTTGATAATTCTTGTAATGCTGTTCCTGCTTGCTCATACATTAGAGCGGCACCACCACCTGCAACACTCTGTCCTATTCTACTAAATACATTACCAACATTCTTTAAAAACCCTGCCTCAGGTTCTACACCAGAAAATGCTGCAGCAACAGCACCTAATGTAAAGGATAAGTTCTCGGCATCTGTTTTGTTAAAGTCTACCTTTTTCATTGCTGATAAACCTGGTGCCAATTCTTGTAATGCTAAACCAGCAGCACCATATAAAAGAGGCCCTAATAAAGCAGTACCTGCAGTGGCAGCAACCGCTATTCCGGCTAACGCCATAATTCCACCTATAGCTACAAGTGTTAATGCTTGAACTCCTACATCTTCTAAAGTGTTGCCCCTAGTCGCATCAGCAAACGGAGTATAACCCATACTGAATACTAAAAGACCTAAACCATTTAATGCCATTGCCGCAGCACCAAATATAATGTTTTTCATTCCCATTTTTCCAACTAAGGCAGCAGCACCACCTATTGCCAATATTGTAGCACCTTGTATAAGAATGTCCCCAATAGAGTTTCCTCTTGTTACAGCTGATAGAGCCAATAGACCTAAAGAAAAAGGTAATAATGCTAAACCTACTAATGCAAGACCGAGGGCACCCTTTCTAATTCTCCTAGACGTTTTCTTACCTCCGTAGATAGCAACTGCACCTGGTACTAATATTAAGGCACCAAGCATACCCCCGATAACAGCAGGTTGGGTTATAATAAATAATGTAGTAAGTGCAAAGGCAGCTAAACCTATACCAAAGGAAAGAACAGCATCTCCAACTTTATCTAAAGCTCTTGCTCCTCTATAAATCCTTTTAGAAGTTTTCTTACCTCCTATTAATGCCATGACACCACCCATTATAGCTATTGAAGCTATTAAGAATGGCATAGCCAACATACCAGGTATAATTAAAAGTGCAGATAAAGCTAATGCTTTAGAGAATTGAAGAATAGCACCGCCCATCAGATCTAAGACCTTTACACCTTCCATTGCCTTTTTTGAATCAACATTAGCTAAAGCCTCAAATGAATTAGTTACAAATTCGGTAAATTTAGAAATAGCCTTTTTTGGTACTAAAGCCCATAACAACATTCCAGTAGCAGTTTTCTTAGCACCTACTCCTAAAAGATTAAGAGTTTCACCAGCACCTGCAACTTCCTTTTTACTTTTACCACTTCGAGAAAATATACCTGCCATTGGATTCCTTGAAGTATTTGCTTCAATAGCAGTTAATAAATTAGTTTGTGCAGTTAGTTGAGCAACTATTTGTTGGTCCAAACCAGCACCACCGCCACCACCACCTGAAGCTGCAATAAGAATATCTAATTTTTCATTAGTCTCCTTTGCAGCAGCCTCTATTTTTGATAGAGGATCCATTAAATCTTTAAGAGTTACGGCAGCCATTCAATCTATTTATTTAAAACTTCGGCATACTAATTTTTGGCATAGATGGAGTTTTATAAGAACTCAATGATTTACCAAACGATTTAGACATGCTGTCTGTATTATATTTATCCGAATAGGATTGAGTATTCTGTTTCTCTTCGTCATTACGATCTTTTAATAGATCATTATAAATTTCTAAAGTATATTCATACTCATAGAAAGGTAGCAAATCCAGCTCTGTAGGCTGGAGATGCAACTTTTCTAATAATAAAACTCTTACTTTATAAAAGTTCAGAAGAGATATCTTGAATAATAAACAGAGCTTTGATCCCTCCGGGAAACGTGAGCGGGACTGCGACCTCCTCACCACAGCTTTCACACGGATAATTAAATTCCGGCTTTACACCTATTTTTGCTTTTTCAACTAATCTATAGACAATTGAGAATTTACTAGCATCCCATCCTTGGAATGATGTAATTGCAGAAAAGATTTCTTTATCATTAAATCCTCTCCACTCTCTCTGTATATAAGGTAATATTGATAATGATGATCTATCCCAAGTCTTACCTTCCTGTTCTCTTTTTCGTATCCAATCTGTAATGGCTCGCATTACACCGATAGTAGGAGGTGCAATTGTAAGTTCACCATGATTTTTAGTAGGAACAGTAAAACATTTATTTTCAAAGTCATAATACTTTTCTATTAATTCATCCTGTTCATTAAATTGAAGATTGCCTGTTCTTAGTTCCATAGAATCTTGGGCTTTACACGACCCTGTTTTACAATTCTTTTTACCAACCGGCATCATTAATTTATTTTCGCCTTCTTTAAAGGTTAACTCTCTAATAGAAAGGATTAGATATATTCTATCCTCTTCTAAAACATCTCTATAAGATCCTCTTTGGTTACCATACATAATTTTTGTACAGCCTACTAGAAGTGAGTTTAGCTTTTCATCAACATCTAAAATGTTTTCTTCGTCTAGTGTAGAGAACTCTCTAATTTCACCAACCCTTGCGGCTCTAATATGAATTTCAAAATCTTCTCTATAAAATTGACCACCTGATGGAAAATTTGCTAAATCTAATTTAACATACCCAGTTAATGATTGTATTCTTTGAATTTCTGGATCATCTACTGAAGTTATACCAGATCCTCTTGTGGTATCTATTTTACCTAACTCGGTAATTTTACCTTCTTCGTTTGTTTTTACTTCAGCCTTAGTATCTACTATACCTTCAGCTGCCTCAAATTCTTTCTTAATGTTGTCTTCGTGACTACTCATAATTATTTAGTTTTTATTAATTGTTTTTCAGGTGCTGTTTCCTCTACAATATGCTCAACTATTAATTGTCTTACATACCTGGATACCGGCAACGGTTTTGTTTTATTTTCCATTGATTTTTGAATGATAATTGCATTTAAATTATCTTCGTCTTCTGGTGTTAAGAGTACTTGTAATTTTTTAGTAAGTCTCTTTTTCTGTGGAATTAATTCTTGTACGCTTTCGTTATATCCATACTTAGGATTATCGGCTTTATAATTTTTTATCCAAAATTCTAGCCTTTCCATTATATGGCTTAATGATTCTTCAGATTCAAATTCTTCAAGAATAGTTTTTTGAAAAGATCTTGTTCCAAAATCTTTAACTGCTCTTTTAATATATTTCCCTGCTCCTAAATTGTTAGGATTATCATTAACTGAATAACCTACATAAACCTTTCCATCGGTTTCATTAACTACTTTAAAGATTGTCATATGTTTAGATTATATAATTTATAATATATATTAGAGTGAAGATAAAAAAACTGGCCCTAGAGCCAGTTTTTATAAAAATATTAAGAGTTTATTATGCTCCTACGTTTTCTTCAACCCAGTGATCACAACGATAAGTCATTGTTAAATCAACTGCGTCTGGAGTTTCATAACTTAATTCATCTACAAAATCAGGTTGACCAGTAGGGAATACATCTTTACAAGTAATCTTTCTAAAGATATCACCTGCTCTGTTATATTGTACAATGATCATACTTCCTACATAGTCTTTCTTTAATCCCATTTCACCAGTCAATGGATCATAGATTAATTTGTACCAATTACGGAATGTATTGTAAATGTAGTTTTCGTTAGCTTCGTTTAAGTTAAGACTAAAGTTAACAGTCAGATCCAAAAATGTTTGACCTGGCATACTTGCAAATGAACGGTCAGCAAATTTGTATTTCTGTCCGATTGCATCTACAGCAGGGTTTAAGTTATTTAAACCTCCAATAGTTTTAACTTGCTCTAAGATTAAACCCGTATCATCTCCTAGTGGTGAAAATACTGTCACCTCAAAAAGGTTAGGCTGAACTGGTTCGTACCTTTGGCTACTGGCCCTTGATTGGGTATAATGTGGTAGTGGCATATTATTTTATTTTTTTTATATATTCTCTTTTAGTTTCTTCTTATTGGAAGTTTCCTGAACTAATAGCACCTGTCTTAAGAATTGTAGTTCTCTGTACAAGAATTTCCATTCCTCTTACTGGTTCAATGTATGTATCTAAGATACCAACATTTTGATCAATAACTTCTGGTGTGTTATTAGTTTCATCCATTATATTTTTATAATCATAAACACCATCATCATTTTGAACCGTTGATAAGAAGTTATCAGCAAGCGTTTTAATTTCCAATCTAGTTTGAGCTGTATTAAATTCAAACAGATAGTTTTTCAGAATTGCTTCAATACCATCTTGGATGTAAATTACAACCTCTCTACAGTTAATAGAACTTAACGCGGATTTTGTAGTCTGCTGTGCAGTTTTATTTGCAAAGATTGTTGGCCCAGTTCCACTTTGGAATACAATTGGATTCAATCCAAATGGTTCTAAGTATTCTCTGTCCTCTTTTCCAAGATTAATTTCTAATCCTACAACACCTGATCCACCTACAACACCTCTACGAACCCCTGCAACTAATGACCATGGTAAAGCATTTTCATATTTTGCAATAAAGTTATTTGAAACATATGCAGCTGGTACAACATTTATATTTCTACCTAAATCCCTAACCGTAATAAACGGATAATAGAATGCTCCCCAACTCGCACCTTGTGTTGGTGACGGTAATGAGTATCTTACTGTTGGATTCTTAGCAAGATCACCACCAGTAGAAATAAATCTAGATGATAAGCTTCCAGTTAGATCTTTAAATGATGGATCTGTATTGTTCTTAAAGTCTTTGGCCGATGGAGCATTTAATATAGCAAATGCGTTCTTTCTAGTAGAAGCCAATATTGTATAAATTGCCTTAGATCCACTTTCAATACCGTTTCCGAATGTATCTACAATATACCTAAAGTTAATTACATCTCTATCAGTTAATGCCTTAAATAAATTTGTTCCATTTAAAGTTCCATTTAATATAGCATTTTGCCTTTCGTTTGTTCCATTAGGTACATGTCTTGTGCTATCTAATTTAAAACCATCTAAAGTAAATACATTTAAGTAATCAACCCACTTATCAATAGGATAATATAATTCTACCTTAACTACACCAGCGGCTGTTGTGGTTGCGATTTCACTTTGGCATGTCACTAATAATGCAGTTTTACCTGCAGGAATAGTACTAAATTCGGCATTAGTTAATCCACCTTGTACAACATTCATTCTTGTTAATCTTGAATGTGGTGTTGAAGCATCACCTTCAAAATGTACTAAATAATTTCCTACAACTACATCAGCAGCATCAGGGTTATCAGATGCAATTAATACTTGGTTAGGTTTTAACGCAGGCTCGGTAATAGAATCTGAAATAATATCAATAGAAACATTATTAGCACCTTTCAGTGTTTGGACTCCTAATGTACCTGCCGGGTAAGTAATACCTGTAGTTGAATATTCTGTGTCTATAAAGAAACCACCATTAGCAGGATCTAAAGTAAACTCAACATGAGGAGTTATATTATTAAATGCATCTTCTTCATAAGGGGTTACTTGAACCGATGGTAAATTATACTCTGCATCTGAAATAGCAATAGTCGTTAATGCAGTAGTTGGTGTTGCAGTATGAATAAAACCGTAGTTAACAGCATTAAATACTAAGTAACTTAAATACTCATTACCACCATTTAAATATACAGCTTCATCACCATCAGTAAGAGTACCATTTGAGAATTGGCTATATAATGTTGATCCGTAACCTCCTATAATATTAGAATTGGTTGGATCTGCTAACGGTGCTTCATCAGTAACAAAACCTAAATCCTGTTCATTGATGTATGTGTAAGTTGCTCCAACTGTTGGAAAACATGTTGAATCAATAGTCCCATTTGAACCAGATAAAATTAAAGTTACAGTATTACCTACAACCTGGTGTGAAGTTACTGGAACAAATACAGTAGCACCACTTAAATTAATAGCTTCAATATAACTACCTACAATTACCTCAGTGTTAGCAGTCATACCTGAGAATGCGTCAAATAATGAATCACCAACAGAACCTTGTACTTGAATCTGTACATCACCGCTAGTTAAATCTACAACTGAAAGAATATCACCAGTACTTTGATCAACAACATTTGGAGTAACACCTGTACCTGCATAGCTTAAATCAGATACAATTGATCCACTGTATGATAAGAAATTAACATCATCTTGTAATGATGTAGCTTGAGTATATTCAAGGTTATGGCCTATCATATCAATACCACCAGCAACACCATCAATTAATGTATCACCGTCAAATAAATCTTCATTTACCGCGACAAATACACCAGTGCTTGCTGTATCAGCATTAATAACTTTTTCAACAAAAAGGTTATTACCTAGTAAGTCTGTAAAGTTAGGAAGTAATGATGCAGTATAAGTTGCAATTAAATCAACTTCTGATTCATTAAAGAATTCTGCTATTTTAGAATCTGTTGCATCAGCTTGGAATATTCTTCTCTTTAAACCTTGTACTTTATCAAAATACTGCTGGAATATTGGATCTGCCGCAAACCTTTCATAAGGTGTTGCAGAACTAAAGTCTCCACCAAAGTTACCATTAATAATAAATACATCTACTAAGAAGTCAGATACTAAACTATCTTTATCTAAATAGCCTGGTACATTTGCAGCACCATACCATTCTTCTGCAGTTACATTAAATCCTGTAGAGTTTGCATCTGATGCCTTTCTTACAATAACTGAAACTGGATTTTGTCCTAAATTAGTAAAGTCCAATAAATCATTAGTAGTCGTAGAACTAAACGCTAATTTATTAGCGCCTACATTATCAAGGAAGTCTTCCGATGATGGATAAAAGAATTTATCTCTGTTGTACATTTTTTGATATTCTGCCATTGCCCCTCCATTAAGTTGTGCTTCAGGGGTTGCAGATGTACCAAATTTAATATAGTCTACCTTATCGGCAGCTGTTAAATTTAATAGGTTAAGAGCAAGAATTGGTCCTCTTTCCAATGCTGCTAAACAGCTTCTGTGGAAAAATGAATCCTTTCTTTCTAAGTTTCTGTCAATATCACCATATACTTGTTTAAAGAATGCGGTGTCAGGTACAAATACCGGAGTATTAAAAGGACCTGTTTTAGAGAAACCGACAATTAACCTTGTCTGATTAGCAGGAATACTAACTACTTGAGATTTGTCAAATTCAAATCTGTAAGTTCCTGCTGCTTTAATCGAAGCGATTTTCGGATCTAGTGCCATCTTATATTATTTTTTTTATTTGCTTTTTTTATATATCCAACAACCTGTAACTTTTTATACCAAGTCGTATATGTCGAAGTTAAGCTGTCCACCTTTTGCATCTTGCTCTAGGATAGCATCAATTTTATTTTGAATGCTCTGCTCTGCGACATCGTGTATTTCTTCAGCAAAATCGGAAAAGTCTAATGTAAAAAAGAATTCAGAACTATTTATACATGTCATTATTAAATCATCATGGCCTAATTGACCGGCATATGTACCATTTGGCAATTTACCGAATGTAGCTGCCTCATATACAGTTTGCTTATCTTTTATTATAATTTTATTTTGAGTAATATATTTTTTAAAGTTTTGGCAAAAAATAGGTTTGTTATCTTTTTTAACCTTTAACCCAAATTGTTTAGTCCTTGCATCTATACGGTGTTTAAACTTAACAACAGATTCTTCATCAAAATCATTTCTCTGTGGAAAAACGGTTTCCATTCTTTTAATTAGCTCACCACCAAATAAATTCCATTCTATAATTAATTTTACATTCTCCGAATAGAAAACATCATAAGTTAAAATATAAAGAGATTTTGCAAATTCTTCAATAGTATGTTCATTACTTCTAAATCTACCAACTTGTCTTATTCTATAAAAATCAATAAAGCTACCTGGTGAAGTTACCTTTTTCCAATCGGCTTCATCCATAAGTTCTATTTTGAAAATATTTATAATAGAATAGTCACCACCTGTACCTTCTGCTATATCAACAGAAAAACACCAATAATTTTCATCCTCTTCACAGTCATCTAAATTAAATTCAGGGTCCCATAATAAACCAGAGTATTCTACTTGTTCATCTTCAAATTCTACAATCTCACGATGTACAAATTCTATTTCATTACCTTTTAATTTTTTAAGACTATCTGGCCCTAATAATAATGATGAACCTGCAATAAACTGATTTCCATATTGTCTGTTAAATGCTTCGTCGCTACCTAAGTTAGCAACCTCTTGTCTCATCCAAGCCTCATCTCTACCAGGGACATCCCACCAATCAACTCGAAATGGTGTATATTCACTTAAACCTTTATCAGCAGCAGTATATATGTCATAAAATTTATTAAAACCGTTAGGTGTACTTGTTATAATAACTTTTGAGTTTGTTGATGCGGATACTGTTGGATACACATTTTCATAAAAGGTATCAACAAAATTTGCAGGGATATGCGCAAACTCATCCATAAATAATAAATGAATAGTAAAACCGATTGCTGCTTTCTTTGTCGTGGTTTGCCCAATTATTCTACAGCCATTATCAAACTTGGAATTAAATACATCCCATTTAAGAGTACCTGGTTTTAAAAAGAAAGGCAAATGTTCTAATATAGTTTTACCTTTATCAATAATCTCTCTTGTTGTTGCACCTTTATTTGAAAGTATTAGAGAATTTTTATCAAAGTTAAATAATGAATACCATGCTATAAAAATAGATGAGCATATAGTTTTACCAACTTGCCTAGATGCTAAACATACATTAAATCTTTCTGCTTGGAATTGCCTTAACATATTTTCTTGGTAAGGTCTTAAGTTAATTGTCTGTAAACCATGATCAGTCATTACAGTACAATAAGTATTAGCAAAGTATACGATATCCTTTGCACATTTTTTAATTTCCTTTATTTCATTTGAGGTATAATTAAAAACAATATTACCTTTTCTTAAATTAGGATTACCTTCATAGAATGGTGTAGACGCTGGCTTATAACCTTCTTCTATTGCAAACATTAATTGTTCTACACTCTCACTAGACCATGAAAAGGCTTGTTGAGCTTTACCTACACTAAAATCAAATCCGGCACTAGGAGCTTGTGGTTTCTGTGGCATCTTCTTCTATTACAGCAAGAACATGATTTATATGAAGAATTTCAAACTTATCTCCATCAAATGTGTATTCAGTACCCTTGCCTATTGTTTTTACTATTTTATCGCCTTTCTTTACTTCAAGGTTATCGGATGCTTCTATTACTAAAGCAACTCTGTTATATTTTTCCTCAGGAATAATTAATCCACTATCGGTTCTTCGTTCACCTTGTTCTATTTCCTGTGTAAGAATGTAATCATTCTTCATTTTCATCGCTATCGACATCTTGTATATCTTCTTCGTTAATTGTTTCTTGTAATGCTCTCATTAGATCTTTTGTACCTCTTGATTTAACACCACTTTGTTTTTTATTATTACTTTCTGAATTGCCATGATATACATCAATATCTCGTGAAGTCTTTTTAGCATTTTCTTCAATTGCTACCATGTACATTGTTTGGCTTTTTATAATATCTAAAAGAGTTCTCTGTAAATCACTAAGTACTTCAAACATTCTAGGAGATACATCACCTTCATTAATAATATCCATTAATTGAGAAATTGCAATTTCGCTATTCTCCATTTGTCTTATTAACATACCTAATGCATATTCATCTAAATTAGATTTTGCTTGAATATATTCATGCTCTGCAATAATCTCTTCACTTAAATAAAATTTAAGTAAACTTGACATTACTTTCTTTGCTTTAGTTTTTGCTTTAGTTAATGCAACTGCTTGCGTGCTTTCTAATCTTACTTTAGGTAATTCTGGAGTATCATCTAAACCAGGTACTTCATCCGGTAACTCACTAAGTAAATCACCTATACTGTCCCTAAATTTATCCTTTGAGTTATCTTCCATTAATGTTTGATTTATAATATATATTCCAGGTTATCTGGCGTCGGTTACATCCTGAAGCATTAATTCAGGAGAAGCATTATCTAGTAATAATGTTAAGTGTGTGTCTTTTACTACATATTGACTAAGCACCAAAGACTGTAATTCCTCTTCTATTGGTTTTTTCCAAATTCTTATATTTGTAAGATCTGTTTGGCACCCTAGTATTTTCCAAGAATCATTATCTACAACATCCACTGGCAAATATGTTTTTGTATCATTAAATATCAGATTTAACTTAGCGGTCAATTCAGGATTAACAGATCCTGATGTTTCAATTGTGTTATAAATAAATAAGCCTAATTGTCTCGCGGTCGCATTAAGGTTAATTACAAATGCATACCAATTATCTTTAAGTAATGATTGAGTTATTTTCCACTTATAATAAGAATCATTAATTTTCATAATAAACCAATTGGTTGTATATGTAAATGAAACAGATTGTGTTGGTGGTAATAAATCATTTTCATAAATCATAAAGTTATTACTTTCTTCTTTATTAAAACTTGGGGAACCAGATGTAATAATATCATCTACGTATTTTTCATCTAAAACAATAGAGTCACCAATTACTTCTATAACCTTTGCTATTCCATTATATGATTGTGTACCTCTTATTGATACCCAATCTCCTACTGATATAGCATTACCAAATGTAGGTAGAGCACCAGTGTTAAATTGAACCTTCCCTCCTTTATTTACAATTGATAGGATTAAAACATTATTTCCTACAGGCTTATTATATTGAGGTCTTACCCAGAATGTAAATGCCCTATCTTCTTCTTTAGTCCACCCACCTTCATATTGATATTTTACCGAAAGGTCGCCATTTTTAATAGTGTTTAATTTATAATGATATTTAGAAATAATAGTCCATGAATTATAAACATTCTCTTCTTTAATAGATAATCTTTTATTTAGAGATCTTCTAACATAATCATTACATTGTGTACCTATTGTATTATATTGATTATCCTTTCGTACATCCCTAAATTCATTTTCCCTTTCAACTCTAAATTTATCCTCTACATTTGAAGTTAATTCATCGGTATCAAGTTGAGCCTGTATTCCGTCTGCTGTATTATCGTATCCGACTGCTGTTCTTTTTTGGTAAGGAACTAAACTAACTCGCCAATATGATCCTGCATAAAGAAAATCATCAGCTTCTGCAATTGCATCTACTTCATACATTCTATTCATATAATCTTTAAAATATAAATAGTCCCTCATCTCTGGTTTTGATCCTAAACCAAACACTGCCTCAAATGCAGATTTAACAATATGTATTTCAAATTGAACAGGAAAATCCATCATCATTGGATTAAACTGTATTTCTCTAGTTGGTAATTCGTTATCAGGAATTAAAATTTTTACTTCTGCTTCTTTAATGACATCAAATAAAGAATACTCTTTTAAAATAACATCACGGCTTCTTTGGTCTGCTTTAGTTTTAAAATAGTCAACACAGAACCCAAACATATTAGAAGTAATAGCAGAAAGTTGATTATACATTGAAGATGCCCTAGATAAATCATAGGGATTCCAAGTATCACCACAACAATCTACTACTAAATTAGGCATACCTACGCAACCTTCAGCACCACATTCTATTTGAGGTACTCTACAAATAACACCACCATCAGTTACCAATTCAAGTGCTATTGATTCGAACTCCAAGAGGCCATCGCCTACTTGTTCATAGCGATATTGAACCCAAAAAGGTTTATTTGGATTTAATAATAAAGCTTCCAGATTCGCATTAGTAAGTGTTATATAATCAGAATATGTTACACCATCAGTTCCCCACCTAAATTGTTTATTATAATAGGTACCTGTATTTTCTCCTTTAGTCACATCTTCATATCCTACTACCTCAACTACATTTTTATAAGGTTCTTGTAAGGATATTAATATAGCATCCCCGTTAGCGTCTGTTGTTCTTCCATTAACTGCCATTGATTAAGAATTTATTTGTTCGTATGAATCTTTTGAATCACCTTCTTTTTTAAAAGTTTCTCCAATTATATAAGAACCTACGAAAGGTGTTAATGCGGCAAAATATGCAGCCGCACCCATAAGATCAGCATTTTTAACAATTACCCAAACTCCTATAATAGCCCAGAGCGCAATTGTAATATACATAATATTTTCTCTCTTGCTATTTTTTCCTTTTCTAAAAATAGAACTATCTTTGCTAGGTCGCATACTCTCACCAAAAATATAAGAAGCTACAAACCCTGTTAATGAAATAAAATATCCAGCTAACTGGGTAAAGTTAGTATCAAAATAAGTAGCAGTAACACCGACAGCCACCCACAAAAATACAACTAAGTAAGTAACACACTCACGTTTTGATTCACAACATCTTTTAAGGAATGATTTCATATACAAACATTATTTGTTTATATATTCCATCAATAAGGAGTATAGTCAGTTTTAACAATTAAGATAGGATCATCCTCTTCTAATTTCTGGTCAATATGATCTAACATGTGAAATGTAGATAATTTACCATTTATATCCATAGAAGTTAAAATATCTATAATTGCCGTAGCCTTCATATAAAAATATGGCTTTCTTTCAAGATATTTATTTTTAAGTATTTCAAAATCTATCAGAGTCTTATTAAAAATATCTAATTCTTTTCTATCTAATAATTTTGTTAAATCAAATATACCTTCAAGTATACTAAAATGAAAGCTTAATATACTTCGACCTGCTTCATTTTTTACTAACCTAGAGTATTTCTTATCATCACTGATTTTAATAGTTAAGAATTCAAGATTAGGTAATCTATTAAATATAGAACATAAAAAATAAATAGAATTAGGCTTTACTGCAGGATTAAGAATGTATCCAAAGTCCTCTGCCTTTTTAATTATACTATGTACTCTTTTGCTTGTCTTTATTGCAGTAAGGAAAGATTCCTTTTTAACCAAATACTCACCATCAACTTTAGATAAGTTTTTACATTCTTTTTTTACTCTACTTATAAGTATGCTATCAAAATAATCATACTTAAATAATGTAAATGAAATGTGAGTCGGTATCCCTAATTCAAAAGTATTATCAATTAACATCATTACCCATTTGTTTTTCTAGTATATCTATCGATGATTGGACTAGGGATGGGTTATGTTTTAGTGCTTCTTTATATTCTCTTTCTCCGATTTCATTAAATTTCATATAAAGTTCTAAAGCCTTAGGATTAGGATTCCATTCCTTAGCCTTTTGCTTTGCAGATTTTTTTACTTTAGTATAAATAAAACCTGGTACTCTATTAAATTTAGATGAAACTAAACGCCATGCTTCTGCTTGGCCTACGGGATCTATTTTAAGAGTATTAAAAAGATTAGCCTGAATAGGAAATTTAATACTCATAAATCTATTAGTCATAAATGAATTTTTAGATTTATCATAATTAGATACCTTATCCCAGTTTGTATCCTTACCGAAAAGAACTTTTATATAATCAAATAATTTCATTGTGTTATTTTATATTTATTATATGAAGGAAATGTAAAAAGTTTAAAAAGTTTTTTTAATGAAAGTTTCTTTATCTGCTTGGTGTATCAATATATCATTATATATGATAGGCAACTCTTCTTGACTGGACCTTGGCTTATCAACATGTTTTAACATTTCAGTTTTCATATTTCTAATATGTTCATTAAAAGGGAATGTTTTTTGAATACTATCTGCTAAAGTACTGTCTTGAATATAAAGATCACTTGACATTGTTAAAAAATATCTTAACTTTCTTTTTTGATGCAATCCTAATAACTGAATAGAGTATAAATGATCTTCTCCGTTTGCTATTTGTAAATGCATTTTTTGCATAGCACTTAATTTACTTTGTAAAATAATTCTATCAAAGCTATGTGGTATCTCTGCGTCAACCCAATGCCCTACCCCAGGCCCATGGGTTGGTCTCTTAACTAGTGATACTCCCCAAACATTACCATAATATTGATTATTATCACCACACTTAAATATATGACCACCCACTTTATTAGGAGATACTTTGTCTACTGGGATTAATCCTAATACATCAATATTAGGATATTGATAAATATGTTGAGCTATAGATTTTGCCCATGTAGGATATAACCAATCATCACCATCTACTTGTGACATAAAATCTGAATCACTCTTTAAAAATAAATCTCTACATGAGTTTTTACCTTTACCAGGTTTGCCGTTACTCTCAGTTCTTATAACATCAAAAGAAAACCCTGCATTTTTTACTTCATTATAATAATCATCGTTTAAGGTATTTACTACAATTAGAGGTTTTATTTCAATCGAATCATCTGGTATAATGCCTTCAACTGATTTTACTAATCTGGTTAATTTATCTAACTTATGATGAGTTAACAACATTAATAATATTTTATGCTTCATACTTTAAAAAATCTTATCTTGTTTTTTACTACCTTTTATAAAAGACATATCATTAGAATCATCAGAATCATCTTCTTTAAAAAACGAAGCCTTAAAAGAACTATCAGTTTCTTTTGAGTATTCAGTATTCTCTAAAATAGATTTCATTGTAGAAATTGTTTTTAATTGTAAACCTTTTACATTCATTTTTGATTCTACTGATTTAAACATTTCGTCTAGGATACCTTCTGGTATTGATTCGGCGGCAAGTACCATAAGATTAACATTAGATTTGAGATTAGAAATAATCTGCTCTCTGCTCATATGTTTTGCATTCATAACTCTTACAGTCATATTTGCCAAGTCAGTAATATATTCATCATTATAAAGATACATATGAGATAAGTGGCCATGTTTTTCTTTAAACTCTGCTATGATAGCGGTTGCCTTTTTCTCGCTAATTCCATATCTTCTTTTACCTTTAGTGTAATAATAGGCAGGCGGTACATTATCACCGGCATCACCAGTAAGTACTTTACGGAAACGAAAGTCTTCAGGGTCAACTTCTATAATTGAAACTTTTTTCTTTGCGACTAATGCCTTAAGTAATTTTTTAGCCTGATTTTCTGGTGACACAGAAGTTTTTAGTACATCAAATATATCATCAGACTGTTCTTCTTCAGTTTGAGAATCCATCCATTCAGAAAAACCTTGATAAGTATATAATTTTTTATGTGCTGGGGAAAATAGAATTGTATGAGTATTATTATTTTTACTCTTATCTACTAATTGAACTAAGTCTCTATCACCAGTAAACATAATAACTGATTTGTCATTTGCGAGACATTCAGTATTCCATGCATACATTAAATCATCACCTTCAGCACCGTCAATTTTTGAAATGATAACACCTTGTTTAGATAAGATAGAAATAAAGTCGGCTGTTGCCTTAGAGAAGTTTTCCCAGTTAAGGGCGTCATTTTGTTTACGATTACCTTTATATTCTGCCTCAGGGTAAAAGTCCTTTCTCCATGATCTTGAATCTACGGTCCAAACTACCTTATCAATAAGACCTTCAAATAATCTGATTTGATATGCAAAATCAGTTGCCAATTTTTTGACAAATGCTTGTACATCTTCTTCTGTTCCTAATAGACCTGCCTTTTTTGATCTGCTAGGAATTACGTATAATGTTCTAAACAGAAAATAATTACCATCTATAACAAATGTATGTCTGCCGGTTTTTTTCATATTATGTGTTATTTAATTTAAATATAACAAGTATTAATTGAATCTGAAAAAAGAGTTTAAAACAATTTCTTCGCATTCTTCTTTGGTTAATTTTGATTGTCTTAAATCATAATATCTTGCAACTGCGCTACCTAACTCCATGTGATTAGGAAACTTCTTTATTAGGGTTTCTAAAAATTGTGATCTCATGCTCCATTTACTATTGTTTGCAGTTCATAAATACAAGCGAGCATTGATACTGCAGGATCAATTACCAGTTGTCGTTGTGATTGATATTTTGCAACTGTTACAATTATTTGTGGAATGAATTGTGTATATGATTGCCTATCTTGTTTTATAAAATCTATAAACTCTGCACCTAGAGAGGATAAAACATCGTCGGTTCTATTTGCATAATTAGATAACATATATTGATAGTTTTTTACAGGGTCTTCTCCATCAATTACAAGATCATAAATATCTTTATATACTGAACTGAATTGTTTAATGTTTTCAACTGTTATAGTTTCTACACCTTGAGATTTAAATCCTTGTAACTGATTTAACATATTTCTTAAATCAGGAAATTTTCTTTTTACTAATTCTACAGCTGCATGTTTATCAATACCTATACCTTCTTCTTTGCATATTTGAAAAATCCGCATAATGTAACTTTTCATTATTTCAGTTTCTTCTTCTTTAGAAAAATCAAAATCAATCATTTCAAATCTTGACTGAATTGGATCTGGTACTTTATTAATATAATTACATGTTGCTATAAATCTTGCATTTACAGCAAACTGATCCATAGTAGCTCTTAATGCTTTGAAAAATTGATCAGATACACCATCAATCTCATCAAGTATAATTACCTTCATTTTTCCTGGCTCATCCATTATTGAACGATTAGCACAAAAGTCAGTAATTCTATTTCTTACAACATCTACCGAGGTATCCGTTGACGCATTAATATAAAGGTATGGGTGTTTAAAATGTTTTACTAATGCTTTAGCAGCAGAAGTTTTACCTGTACCTGGACTACCGTGTAATAATAAATGTTGATATACGCCTTTACTTAATTTTTCACCAACTCTCTGTGGCGTAATTAAATCATCTAAAGACTGTGGTCTATATTTCTCTGTTAATAAGACATTTTGGATATTCTTCATATATGAATTAGATTTATTTTTATATGGATAAAAAGACATTTGTTTTAATGAAAATAAATAAAAAAATACATTAATGAGAAGAGATAGAAAAATAAGAAAGGTTGTTAAAATTACTATACCTAAAGAAGTATCAGCAAACGGTGCCAGTAATATAAGTAGAGGTAAGGTTGGTAAGAATACTATTAAAAGAGTGAAACCACCAACAGTGGTAAATAGAGACAATTCTAAGTACATACAAAACGGATCTAAAGTAAAGCATACATATACCAAAATAGAACCTATATGGCAAGGCCAAACAGTGTATTTAATTGGAGGAGGCCCTTCACTTAAAGGGTTTGAATGGAATAGACTTAAAGGTAAAAAAACTATAGCAATCAATAAAGCTTTAAAATTCTACCCTAATGCAGATGCTGTATATTGGACTGATGGTAGAGTGTATTCTTGGCTAGAAAAAGAAATTAATAATTTTAAAGGTTTAAAATATACTATTAGAGCTAAATCATATGCAACTAAAGTAAATCTTTTACGTAGAGGTAAGAAGTTTGGTTTAGAAAAAGCAACCAACTCCATAGCCCATGGTAATAACAGTGGATATGCTGCTATAAATTTAGCTATTCATTTAGGTGCTAAAAGAATTATATTATTAGGATATGATATGGGGCAAACAAACCAAGGTAGTCACTTTCATGATGGATATCCTGTTAATGCTACTAGCGCTAAAATTTATAAAGAACAATTTATACCTGGCTTTGACCTTCTTAAAAAAGAATTAGCAGGAAAGGATATACAAATTTTTAATGCATGCCCTACAAGTAATTTAAAAACCTTTCCTATAATAACAATAGAAGAAGCGTTAGGCTTTAGATGATCTACGGACATAAGTCATAAACTCCCTCTGTTCACCTTTTAATAATGATTTACAGTGTTTTAAAAATCTAACAGATGAATCTATTATTCTTTTATCAACTCTTTTATTCCGTGAGTTATGAGCCTCAGAACATTTTTTACAAACAAAGTTTTCAACCTTCTTAGAATCCATTCTTGATTTTATCTCAACTTTACATACGGCGCAATTCCAATCTACAATATCGGAATCTTTTTCTAACTCTTTAATATTTGTAAAGGTTTCTCTAAAAGGATTCCAAAGTATACGGTTAGGATTTTTTTCATGTTCATTCATGTCCTCAACCTTAAATATAATTTCAAAAGCATCTACATCAGAATCTAACCATTTCATATGATTATTTTCTAGTAAAAGTTTTCGCTTCAAAGGAGGCAGATTCTCCAATAGAATTCCATGCCTCCTTTTATACCATCCAAAATTAATTTTTCTTACTCGATACATAGTGTTTATTTAGCAGTTACAGCATTCACAGCTACATGATGTTCCACAGTTACATACTTTACAATCACATTTCATATTAATAATTATTTTTTAACTCCTTTTTATACATTGTTCATTAACCTTCTAAACTTTTCAGAAACAGATTCTTCAAGTGGTTGGAATGATTCTTTAGTTTTTGATAAATTTGCTAACTGCTTTTTAGCATCAGCTTCCTTTTTCTTAAGTTCAGCAATATCTTCTTTACTATCTTCAATTGCTTTTTGTAGCTTTTGAACCTGCTCTTCTGAACCTCTACCAGTTTTTAGATCTCTTTTAGCCTGTTCTAAATCTTTAGTAGCTTTATTCATTGTAGTTCTTTCAGCTTCTATGTTATCATTATAAGCTTTAATATCAGCTTCTAATTTTGCACCTGGATCATCTTTACCTGTCTCGGTCTTTGTTTCAGTTTCGGTCTCTGTTTCAGTTTCGGTCTCTGTTTCAGTATTAGCATCAGGATCAAGTGCACTTATCTTTTTCATTATCTCACCAATGTCATTTCCTAAACCTTGAAACAATTCATCATTACCATCTAACTTAGCTTTTTTCTGTTGAGCTTGTTTAAATTTAATTTCTGCTTGTAGTTTGGCCTTTTCATCTTCACCATCTTTTACGTTATCATATGCAGCTTTAGCCTTTTCAATCTCCCCTTCAACGGCTTTCTTTTCCTTTTCGGCTTTTTCTTTATCTAATTTTTCCTTTTCAGCTTTAGCAGCAGCTTCCTTTTCACCTGGTAATTCAACTTCTGTTTTCTCACCACCTTCAGATTCATAATCCTTTAATGCTTGTTGCGCATCAGCAGCCTGACCTGCTAATTTTTTAATTCTAATCTTAAGCTGTTTTGATTCTTCACCATCCGCAGCTTTAAGAGCAGTTTCTGCTGCAGCCAAGTTAGCTTTAGTTGTTGCAATAGTTACAACCTTTTTAAGAGGATCTGTTGTAGCTAGATCTTTCATTCTTTGACTAACTGCAGATGCTTTATCCTTTAGAGCTTGATTCTTAGCAGCATTAGCAGCCTTTAAAGTTTCTTTTTGTTTAGGATCCATTTTACCTGAGGATGCCTGGGTCTTTTTAGCAGCATCAACATTATTTAAAGCTATCTGAACTTTAGTTTGTTGATACTTCTTAGCATTATTTTTAATCTTTTTCCATTTTATAGGATTAGATGCAATACCTTTAATATCGGTAATACCTTCGTCTACACCTTTATTAGATTCAGCTATAAATTGATTATATGATTTTACTCTTTTCATATCTAGTTATTGATTTTTTTATATATTCAACTCATATAAGACAAAAAAAAGGTCCGCCGTTAAGCGAACCTTTTAAAACTATATTAAAGTTTTTATTCTTAGATGATACTAGTACCAGCTTCGAATTCAAAACCTAATGTGTAATACATAGTTTCTGGGTGGAATCCAGCGTCTACTAAAGCGAATCTAGATTTAACCGCGATTTTAGGAGCCATAGTTCCTTCTGCGATTGTCTCAACAGATTCAGCCATTAAGTAAGGCATGAATACTAAACCAGGAGAATTACCATCACCTTTTCTACCTACAGCAACTCTATAGTCAGTCCAAGCCATGTTTGGATCAACATAAATAGTTACACCAGCCAAAGCACCGATTGGATATAAAGATCCACCAGCTTGGTTGATTGTATTTGATAGTGGGTAAGGTACGAATCCTGCAACATCCTGAAGTGCCGTAGCAATTTCTCCAGAAGTTACTGCGAAAGTAGCAGGTCCTCTTCTTCCTCTAGTTGCGATTAGGTTAGAAGCAGCAAGTACTTTAGTATACAACCTACGTTGTAAAGTTCCTTGTGTTTCACCACCTGCACCAACAATAGTTCTTGCAACAGTTGCATTAATGTTAGTGTTACTAGCATTTCCAGCACCTAGTGCAATTACAACAGCAGCATTTGGAGTTGTACCATAAGATGCTGATAATTGTAAACCGTCAACAGCATTTACATTCTGTGCGTTAGTAGCTCCATTTCTGAAGATTCTATCTAAGATGTATTTGTTGATAGATTGAGTTAACTCATTTACCAATACAGCTTCTACTTGAGCAACAGCGTCAATTCCGAATTGTTTAAGATCCTGAACTTGTTCTCTTGTTACAGCAGCAGCAACTTGGTAAGTCTTAGCAGCAACTGATTTGTTGAATAAGCTAAGTCCCATGATGTTATCTGGAGTTGATTCTCCAACACCTCTTTGGTAAGGATCTACTGAATCGATAGCAGACATTGGTGGATTACCAGCTCTGTTATTTAATTCGAATGCATTACCTGAGAAACCAGTAATATGGTCTTCTAAAGCTTTAACATACTCAGCAGCACCGTCAAAAGCACCTAGAGCAGCCGAAACGGTTACATCACTATAGAAATCTACAGTGTCAGCTACAACATCGTAAATTGGCTCATAACCTTCTTCACCTTGTGCAAAAGTAGTAGTAGCAGCATTGCCGTTACCTCTTACACGGAAAATTGGATATCCGTCAATTCTTGAAACACCTACGTAAGTTAATTCATAAGATGCATTTGCACCTGTACCAACATAAACTACAGAGTCTATAGCTAAAGCAGTACCAGTAGTTTGAGTTAATGGAGCTTTAATTAATAATGGAGCAGAGTTTCCGTCAATTCCACCAGCTTCATTTGTTCTACCACCACCATATACGAAGTCTAGGTAAGTTAATACTCCCATAGGACCTTGCATTGGTACAACTGGTACTAAGTCTAAACCAACAGTCTGAGCTGCTACTTGCATTGCAAGTGGTAACAAAGAAAATGGTCTGTCTCCAGAACCGTTTACATAAGTAGGATCATTGAAACCATTCATTGAGGTAGGATTTCCAGGTAATTCTGGAGCGCCCATACCTTGAACGTTCATGTTTGGATTTAAGTGTACAGTATTATATACACTCTCATTAAGATTGTGGTAGTGACAGTACTTAGACATCCAAGATAACTTAGACTTTTCAGTAATACCAGTACTTTCCTCAATGATAGGGCCCCAAGTCTTTTGAACTTCGGCCTCGTTGATTAATTGATTTGCGTACATTTTATTTGTATTTTTTTTCGCATTTTTGGAATTATAAATTCCGGTTTTTAATCGCCTCGGTCCTTTTCTTCTTGACCATTCGATTAATATCTTTTAGATTAGATTATCTACCTAATCTGAATTTCATTTTTTCTACTAAGTCACTTCTAAAAGATTCATTTACTAATGGCTCTTTAGTAGTTGCGGCCTCAGCAGCAGTTTTACTTTCATTAATAGATTCTGTAACCATTTGAGAACTTCTTAAGTCTCTTGTTGCCCAGAAATTATTAATTCCGTATTGATTATTTACAGGATGGAACCTAGATTCCGAAATAATTTGTTGTTGTCTTGCCTCAGAAAGGTTATTCCACTTTTCTTTGAATTTTTCTGGCATATCAGTAACAACATCTAATTCTCTTTTCTTTTCAATAAAATTAGATTCCCAAACATTTTCAGCCTGTATAGTTGACATAATTGGTTTAGCATTCATTGATTCTACAATCATAGCTTGCTTCTCTGTAGATAAAGAATTAAATTCATTCTTTTTAGATTCACCTAAGAAATTCATAAAGTGCATTTCAGATACATTCTTAACCTCAGCAGCTGCAATTAACTTTTCTAATTTTTCTTCAATAGAAGCTTCATATGAATTTCCTTCATGAGCTTTACTACATGATTCACACATTTCTTTTAATTTAGCTTTATCAGCATCAGGATACTTTTCACAAACTTGTTCATAAGCCATTCCTTCATCCATACATTTCTGTACTTCTTCCATTGTTGGCATAGCACCTTCCATTTTACCGTATTCATTAACAGTACCTTCATTGATTGATTCAGCATTAGGAGTGTTTACATTTTCTGCAATATACTCGGAATATTTAATACTCTTTTCTAATCCTTCACCAAGATATTCAGAATAAGCAATATTCTGATCAACCTTTTCAGCAACATATTCAGAATAGTCAATACTCTTTTCTAAGTTTTCAGCAACATAGTTAGAATACTCAATTCCTTTGTCGGCCATTTCAGCTACATGCTCAGCATATTGAATACTACCATCAAGTTCTTCAGCTAAATAAGACGCATAGTCTTTAATTGAATTTACATTCTCTGCTAAGTAGTCAGAGTATGAAATGTTTTTGTCTAAATTCTCAGATAAGTATTCAGCATAATCAGTAACCTGATTTACTTTCTCTGCAATATGCTCGGTGTACTTAATAAGTTTTTCCATAACCTCATCATTGTTAGAATTGGTTGATTCTTTAACATTACTTAAAACCCCAGATACATATTCAGTATACTTTTGAAAATCTTCAACAGTTACAAAATTATTATTTTCCATCGTTAGATCTTTTTTATTATCGTTGTTATTTTCTGTTTCTTCCATTTCGTATATTAATATACCATCATCATTACTTAATCCAAAAGATTCGTTTACTCTTGATAACTCAGCATTCTCAAAACCAGGATCTGCAACTAAGTCATAAGTAAAAAACTTTTTAATTTTAACCTTACCGTTTTCATCTACTGTACCAGCAGCTCTACTTGAAATATGTAAAGGTATTCCATCTTTAATAAGAGCCTGTGCTTCTTTACCTTTTGAAGTATTTAATAATCTAATCTTACCGATAACCTGCTTTTTCTCTCTGTCATAATCTAAAGATTCAACAACATGAGAGACGTTAGCCAAACTAACATCAAAATCTTTAGGGTGGTCTAATTCACCTAAAAGCTTATTAGTCTTAACTTTTTCTTGTAATTCATTAATGTGAGGCATTACTTCTTTTTCCTCATAGATTCGGTTATTCTTGTTCTTGACATCAAATTCAGTAAATACACCTTCTAATACTACAGAGCCATCTTCTCCTGTGGATATATCTAAATTCGATTTCTGTCTTTCAAGAATTAATAGTTTTTTTCCTGACATTTTCTACTAGTTATTTGATTTATATATTACAATCTTTGTGGAGTTTTTATTCCAAGCCTGCCAATGGATCTTCATCGGCAGCACCTTCTTTCTTTTCTGGTTTAAAATCGGCCTTATCTGCACCTAAAAGGATCTTTTCAATATCTTCTTCTTTATATCCTTCCTTCTCTAAATCAGCTCTTTCTTTGGCTCTTGCATTTGCCTTAAGGTCATCTCTCGTAAACCCACCATATCTCTTAACCAAGAATCCTAAATCGAAGTATGGAATTTCCTCCATTTCTGCTGTCATAGTACTTAATTGAGTTTTTAGGTTACCGATAAAATCAACTCTTTTTGTTTGTAACTCCATTTCTTTCATTTCCTCAAAAACATTATCTTTAACAAAATCAAGTCCTAAACCAGATTTAAATGATACATCATTTTTTAATTCAGGATGATTAAGACACATTTGAAGATACATTGGTTTTACTAATATTTCCTGGAATATGGATCTTAAGCGATCAACAAATTTAGAAAATTTAATTTCATCTCTTAACATACCACTAGCGTCCATGTCATATGTATTACCACCTTCTTTATCAAATCTTGAGAAAGGAATTTTTGAAGCCATTTTTAATCTATCAGCAAAATACTTAAGAGATTCAGTATCTCCTAAATCAGGACCATCACCTCCAATTGTACTAATCTCTGGTGATTCCCCATCCTTTGAAGGCAACCAATATTCTTTATTGAATGGCATCATTGGTTTTCCGTTAGTTACAATTTCACCACTCTCTTGATTAAAATCAACTACTTCTCTATATGAATTCATTAACTGTGCAAGTGATTGCTTTGCTCTAGTTTTAGATTTACCACCAACTGGTATAATAAATTGAGTTTTAAATGAAGCATTAGAAACAGCCCAGATAATTCTGGTAGTTTCCATAATTCTTAAAAGGTTAAATGATCTTATTAATCTCTCAACATAAGATATTCTCATTGGTGAATTCACTTGAGAATATGAAAGGTATATAATTTGAGAATCCCATAATTTTCTTTCCTTTGCACCTTGCCCTTTATATTGAACCCATTGCTTCTTTCCAGTGTCAGTATCAATACCAGGCATTAAGGAAATAGGGTCCAATTCTTTAAACCCAATAATCTCTGTCTGTTTATCATTATATACTATTTCGAACGCAAGAAAACCATCTACTAACCATTTTCTAAAATAATTCCACGGCTGTACTGAATCATTAAATCCAAAGTAATTATAAATGTTATTATATACATCACCTATTTCATCTTCTATAGAAGCAGCAATATGACCATTAAAATGAGAATACGCCATATAATTAGATTCGTCAAATACAATTGCCTCATCGGTAATTACATCTAAGATATCTTCTATTTCATCTTGCACTGCATATTGCCTAAGCTCATCTCTCTTTCTTTCATAATCTCTATCAAAAATAGAAATATTTTTCTTAAGTGTAGTATCAGTTAATGAAAGTGCAGCAAATGCGCCATACATATCATCACTATCAGAACCCATTGGATTAAAAGTATAACCCATTTGATTTTCAGTAAAACCTACTGCACGTGAATTACGAATGATCATATCATCATATGCCATCCCTAGATTAGAAAGATCCTTTAAAATTTTTCTAACCGGATTACCTGTACTTAATGGTCCTCTTCTATCAGTAAAACCTGCCATATTGTTTTATCTTTTATTGTTTATATATTCTTGTAATATAATGCTTGTGCCTCATTTATATTTCCTCCAAAAAAATGATTTTGATTGTTAACGGCACCTATATACCAATCTTCATATCCTAACATTCTTTGTTTTCTTATTCTATCCATTCTATACTGTCTAATAGCATAGGTTATATTATACTTTCTTCCTAATGACTTTTTTAAATTTTCATAAGTAAATTCGCTTAATCTTGATTGGGCAGCAGGATTACCCGGTGCCTTATTTACTGAAGTAGTTATAACATTTTTAAATGATCTTACTATATCAGAGAGAAAAGGTATTCTAGTTTCATAAGGAATATAATGTAAATTTAATCCTAGTTGATGATTATTATCACTCTGCCCTAAACCTAATACTATTGGAAAGGTATCATAAAAAGTTTCATCTGGTGTAAAATACTCAAAAGAATACATTTTCCCGTTATCTAATATTCCTTTTGCAGTACTACCTATATTGATTAAATCTTTGTCTGATTGTTTAGATGCACCACTTCTACCTTTATAATCTGCAAGGTAAATATCTAAGTCTTCTTGAAATGATCCTACTATTGCCATTAGAATAATTTTGAATCTTCAGTTAAAAGCATTACTTTAAAATTTCTTAACTTTGCCATTTTATTTAATGCTTCAGTTTTACAAAGGTTTCTTACGTAGGTTTCATATCCATGTTGAAAGTTTTTTAATGCCTTTGCCGTTTTTCTTTTTGGTGCTTTAGGTTTTTGTAATTGAGCCTTTGGTTTTATTTCAACTACATATTCTTCCATAACACCATCTTTATCCATTTTCATATAAAAATCTGGGTAATAATTATGAAACTTTTTATCTAGCATATTAAAGTATTTTACAGAAAAAGGCTCAGATGCCCATTTTATTACTTCTTCATTATGATCACACCAGTGGCAAAACTTTCTTTCCCAGCTACTTCTGTATATGATAGGATGCTCTCCTATATACTTTTGTGGATTAATTGGATTATAATATCCTTGCTTAAATCCAGATTTAGCTGTTGGTTTTACCTTCTTTATACCCATTTATTATATCGTATATATACCATCGCTGTCAGCACTACCATTAATTGAAACAGTACCGGCATATTTTCTAGGGTGTAATTTATTCCATCCTTTTGCAAATCCTCTTTTTGCTATTTCAGTAAAATAAGCAAACGCGTTAGTACTTTTTTCTGGATTAAAATTTCTCCAATATTTGAATAAGTCCATATAAGCAGATGCTATACAGTCTTGTCTATCGTCTGGGTTTGCATATGATAATTTTCTGGAACATTTATCTGCTAATAACATTAAAAATTCTAATGCCTTTGGTGTAAGTTCGTCTTGTTCTTTAGATATGATAATCTGTTCAAGAAGATCTCTATTATTTAAGTAATTTCTTTTTCTTGCCATTTAGTAAATGTTTTATTTATTATTATATACAAAAAAAGCCGATAGTTTATTATTACTACCGGCTTTTATAATGTGGGAGGGTTCTTAAATCTTAACGTTAAGTTGGCTTTTAGGACAGATTGTAGTTTTTCCACTTTTTGGATCAATACATTCTAATGAATCACTATCACCAAGAGAAGTATAATCCTCAGCACTTACCATAACTTCCTGGCCTTTTCTAAGACCATTACCGTTTTTATTAATTTCAGCTTCAACAAAACCGTCGTTTAAATAATCGTTACGACTTTTTTTTTCTGTTACTGCTTCTTCCTTCTTTTCGTCTTCATCTTCATAATCTTCGCCGTCGTGTGTTTTAGACTTATCGCCTTTATTACCACCTAATACAACTTTGTCATATGTTTCTTGTAAAGATTTTTCAAATTTAGAAATTTCTTCTTCTAATAAATTCATAGCTTCAGTAAGTTCTTCAGTTTCACCAAGCTTATTAATAGCTTCTTTTACTTTTGCTTTCTTTTCTTCTAAAAATGTTATCTTATTAGAAATATCAGATCTTTCTTTTTCAATCTTAGCAGCTTCATTATTTTCAGCAATTAATTTTTCTGAGAGAATTGTGCTAGCATCATAATTAATAAATTCTTTAACTAAGTTAACAGTCTCAGTTGCAGATGATACGAATACCATTTCATTTAAGTGCATTGCAGAATTAACTTTATTTACATAAATTCCTTCCTGGACATTAATCATAGTTAAAAATAGATTTGTAAATTCAGTTGAAGTAATATTTGTAAAGTTATCCATTTCAGCAAGAAGATCAACAGATTCAAAGAATTGACATACTTTATCTATTTTCCATTGATTTCTATAACCAAAAAAGTTAAGAGCCATTAAAGATTCTTTTAATTCAATTATACTAGCATTTGATAAATCAGTTTTACCTAATGTTAAAGTACCTTCAGCTAAGTTATATTCTAAAGTTCTATCATTACCTTCACCGAAAGTAACTAAAGTACCATTTATATTTTTAAACATTCCTAATCCTTCTAATACATCGAAGAATCTAGAATCTTTAACTTCAGCTTCAGTAATTGTTTTACCATCAAAGTTATAATTTTTTCCATGTAAGTGGAATGTCAATCCATTTTCAGATTCTAAAACTGGTGAAAGAATAGTAGAAATAGTTCCACCACCGTTTGCAGTAGCTTTATTATCTTCTGCTTTCATTTCATTAAGAATTGCTTTACAATCTAATGACCATGGGTTTTTTGCAGCAACAGCAGAAAACTTAGATTTAATAGAATCAGAAGATTCTGTTAATAGGCTTTCTAAATCAGTTACTAAACCTTCAAACATTTTACCTTTTTGTGATTGTGTTCTTGCAACAGCTTCAGATATTCTGAACGACCATTTAGAATCAACATAAGCACCAGATATATAAGATCTTAATTCTTTGATTGGATTTAACCAGTCAGAGGATGACAGGCTTTTATGAAGATTTTTAGCAATTTGAAATTTAAGCATTGGATTAACACTTTTTTCTATTTCTTCGCTAATAACTTCAGTTTCTTCGTTTTTAAATCTCATTGGGAATGCCTTTAGAGATTCTTCTAAAATGTTAAGGGCATTTTGCGCAGAATAAGAAACTCTAGAATTATCAGAGTTCATTACATGTAAGGCGTCAATGCTCTTCATAACATTTTCATGCAGTTCGGCAAGTGTAAAGTTCATTTTGTTATGATTTTTTTGTTTATTGTTTTCTGTGATTTCTTTTTGATTTCCTTTGAAGGCATTGATTGCGCTCATTGCTAATTGCTGAGGTGTACCCATACCTACTAAAATAGTAAGAACCTGTTCATCCGTCATTGGTCCACTTTCAACAACTTTACCATTTTTACCATCTAGTTTTGTTTTACCACTTTGGCTAAACAAAACACCAACAATATCAATTAATTGTTGAGGTGGTGCATTAAGGTAAGGTGCATCAGTTTGAACACCATATTGACGATCTATTGAACCATCTGCGTAAACCTGAGTTTGGCCTTCTTTAATAACTTTTTCCATATTATAGAATTTGATTTGTTTTATATATTCTAAGATCTTAGAGTTAATTATCCTTCATCATTATTAGCATTTCTATAGGTCTTACTGGCTTCATCTTCTATTGGTAGTGGTGATGAATCTATCTCCCGTTCATCAAAAGGACCACCTACTTCTTTATTTGTAGTAGTATTAAATCCTTGATTACTTAACAGCCCCTCGTAAGGAGCAACCTTTAAATCAGTATCAGTAAATTTAAAGGTTTGGAATACACCACCAAAATAAATTCCCATATTGCCATTATCATCACATCTTAATTGACCTACACCAACAGCATCAGGGTTAAGCTTAATAGCTTCTTGTGTTATAAAATCTATTTCTGGTAAAAGAATGCCGCTTTCAAACACTGGCATAAATGATTTTAATTCCATATCAAAAGTAACTTGAAATTCCTTTTTATCATTTAGCCCCCATTCAAACAATCTATCTTGTGAATAATCTTCAGGTACTGACATTGATGCATTAACCCTAAACATTCCTAAATCAACATTAAATAAAGTACCTTTATATAATTTACTCATAATGGCTTCAGTAACCTTTAACATTTCTAAATTATTAGAACATATTATAGTTACACCAAAACCTACAGTAACAGGTAAAAAGTTTGTCATTAAAGAAAACGTCTTTAGTACACCATCCCATTCTCTAACAAACTCGGCTCTTGTAAATTTATTTGTTTGCTCATCTGAGTTAATAGACATTGAATTCATCTGAATAATACCGCGAGGTACTACTTCATAATCGCCTATTGCCTTACCTGCCTTTTCGGCATCAAACATAAAATTATCTAAAAGAAATCTTTCGTTACCGGATATGGAATAAAAGAAAGGTACTTCAATCTTTTTAAGAGTATCTTCATCTACTTGGTTATAATAATAAACCTTTTTACTTAACTCAGCAAGCATACCTACTACTAAGTATCGGAGAATAGTATTATCTTTATTAAATTCTTGATTATAAGCTGACATTCATTAGTCTTTATTTATATTCTATTTATCCAATAGACTCAATGTTAAATTCACTAAAGCCCGCGTCTTTAGTTATTTCTATCTTTTTATCAAAATATTCACTCGGTAAAACTGTATGGTTGATAACAAAGGTATTGAGGCCTATATCTTGAATAGTATTATGAAGTATATTGATTATATGATGGACACCATCAGAGTCAATAGAAGAGAAGATTTCATCCAAGAATAAAATATTAAGAGAGGGGAACCTTACTTTAATCATTTTCATTAAAGCCATAATAATTACAAAATCAACCTTTTTCTTTTCCCCTGTGCTTAGCGTCTTAGGGCTGATCTCGGTTCCTAAATGATGAAGAGAACAATAAAACTTTTCATTAAACCTAATACCAAAAGGTATACCCATTTCTCTTCCCATTAAAAGAATATGATTATTAAAAGAAGGGAGTATAGATCTTACTGCCAAATTCTTAATACCGTTTTCTCCCATTATATTTTCTAGGATAGTTAAATAATAATCCTCACCTTCACTTTTAAGCTTACCGGTAGTTTTATCATCTTTACGAACTTTAAAGTCTTTTACTAATTGCTTTAGGTGAGTTGATGATTCGGACTCATCTTTGTCTGCCATTTCAATTAGCTTATCTTTAATGGCTTCCATCTGAGTTTCTAATTGACCAACCTTAACATGAATCTTTCTACCTTTTTGTCTTAAGTCTGTTAAATCGGCTTCAGCCTTTTCAGCATCTGCCTTTATTTGATTCCATTCAGTAAATAAAGAATCTAACTTTTCTTCTTTTTCCTTTTTAATATCTAAATGAAAATCAGAGTTAAGAGGAGCTGTACATGTAGGGCATGCATTGTTTTCATAAAGCTTAAGCTCCTTCTTAACTGTATTGATTTTATTATTTAATGATGATCTTTGATTATTCTTTTTTCTAGAATCCTCGTCTAATTTTTCAAGATTTATTTTTGTTGCAGCTGTTAAGTCTTTTAGTTTTTTTCTATTTTCATTTAACTCCACTAACTTTTCCTTAAGTAACTTAATCTTTTCTGCATCTTTAGATTTACTTACCTTTTCAAATTGTTGAATTTTTTCAATGACCGATTCTATAGATTCATTAAGGGTACGGATTTCATCTTCATATGTTCTGATTTCCTCAATGATTGATCTCCTCTTTTCTTTAACACTTTCGGCCATTTCATTAATTATAGAGAAACCGAATATCTTATCAATAATTCTTTTCTTATCATACGGAGACATTGTTATAAAAGACTTAAAATCATTTACGGATAAAATAATTACATTCTTAAATACATGGTATGGTATTTCGTAAATTTCAGTTTCCAAAAAATCCTGTAAATTAGCCTTACCTGCAACATCATATTCGGAGCCATTTATTTTTACGTTAAAAATACCTGGATTAATTCCTCTTTCTATTTCAACCGTATTATTTTTAGATTCCAATTCTATTCTACCCCAAAGAGCACTATTTACTCTGTTAGGTAAATCTTTTAATGTAGATCCTTCAACTTTACCATAACATAAATATGTAATTACTTTAGCAAGTGTACTTTTACCTGCACCATTTCCACCAAGAACTAAATAAAGATCACTTTTATCTTTATCAAATTCTATTACCTGTGTTCGGTTTCCGTAACTTGCAAAGTTTTTAAATTCTACTTTTTTAATCTTCATAGTTAGGTGATAATGTTCTTTTATATAGTTCTTGCACAGATGTCTTTAATCTGTCCTTTAAGTCTTCTTCATACTCTAAAGAATTAATATATTCAGCAGCAATATTCATTAGGTTAAGTTCGCCATTAAAATCAGACATTTCCCCGTCTTCTCTGTCATAAGGATTTTCCTCATCATAAATTCTCGGCTCTAATTTTCTAGCAACACCGTCAAGATAATCCATAAACATGTTAATGTTATACTTTCCTAATACATTTGAAGGTATAAAAACATCCACAAAATTATCCTTAATTTCATTCTTTATATCCTCCATACGCATCTCTAAGATATCATTAATATAATACCTTATAAATTCTGGGCTCCTTTTATTCATAAAGAATTGATGCTTTCCAGTTTCTAAATCTAATAAGTATATACCTTTTTGATTACCTCTATCAGATCTGGTCATTTGATAAGGATTACCTACTAAAACAAAATTCTGTTTATCTTGCCTATAATGAATATGACCAGAGTATACCCTTTTAAATCTTTTAAAGATACCTACTTCATTACCACCTTCATGTAAGTGTTTTGTACTCGGGCTAGTCTGAACTCCTCTGGTTTCAGTATGACAAAACATATAATCTATTTTTTCTTTTATTGAATCTAATGTTTCTTTTTCATGTTTATGATCTCTTCTCCAAGGCATCAATAAACATTTAGTTTCTCCGTACTGTAAAATCTTAGGCTCTTTATGAACGGTAACATTAGGAATATATTTTAAACAATCAACAGATGCAATTTCATTTGAGTTCTTTCTCATTATATCATGATTACCTACAATAATATGTACATCCGGAAATACCTTTCCTAATTCTTCAAATACTCTGATTGCCAAATCTTGTGCAGCTAAATTAACACTTTGTCGATTGTCAAATACATCTCCTAAATGATAAAGAACATCACCTTCTTTGTATTCCTTTTTAACTAAAGGTATAAAAAAGTTAAAAAAGTAATCTTCAATAATGTTAAGCCATAAAACAGAATTTGATCTACACCCTAGGTGTGAATCACTAACCATCCAAACTCTTGCCATGTTAAAATAATTTTCTGATTTTTCTTTTCTCTAGGATATTATACTTATCATCTAATTCTTTAATAAGCTCATCCTTAAATTTGTTAGAAAGTGAATTATAAAATTTATTTGGAAATACATCAAAGTAATCTGATATAACACTAAATAAATCAACTCTTGTATATCCGTCACCTATCTTTTCAATAATATGAGAATATACACGATTAATTTGTACCTTATTTAATTTCTTAATAACTCCTTCTGGTGTTGCTTCATTTAAATGTTCATATTCGCTACCCTTAATAATTTTATCAATCTTTTTAATCAGCAGTTCATAATGCATTTTATCATCGGGGTCCATACTGTCGCCATAAGTAGCAGCAACGGTAAAATTAACTCGGTTTTCTGTAATGTCTTGGTCACCGTATGTATTATTAAAAATTTTATCTTTGTCTGCTAACTTAGGTGGAATAGGTTTTCCGTTTTCATCTAATTTAGGTTTTTTCTTTTTGCCCCACATATATTTTTTTTATTTTAATTTATATCATCAGTTTCAGTTAACCTCATATGTTCATAATCAATATTGAACCTACACCTGGTACCTTTACCTTGCCCATCTCTAATCTTCAGTACCTTTAACCAATACTCACGATTTGCATGCATCATAGAATCTTGAATAAGAGCATACATAACATCTGCTGTATGCGCAAGACCTGCAGATTCTGCAATGTTTTCCATTCTTACTTCAGTGGCATCCCATGCACCTCTATTAATTTGAGTTGCAGAAATAACCAACATATCTCTCTTAACTGCTAATGCACGAAGATCCTCAGCAATTTGTTTAATTTTCATATAAGTATTTTCTGTATTAGGATTTCTATAATTTGCAAGAATGTTAATATAATCAACAACTAATACATTTACTTTATGATCTTGTGCTTCTTCTAAATCTTTTAAGTAAGCTTCTATATCTAAGACAGTCCCTTGTGAAGTTGGCATTTCTTTTACAAAAAGCTTACCTGGTGGTAATAAACCTCGAGATATTTTTTCAAGGCGTCTTTTCATGTAATCCCTATTACCTGTTTTTTCATCATACTGAGGCATCGGTATACCTAATAAGTTTGATCCTATTCTCTTTAATACTTTTTGCGCCGACATCTCCGCAGATATAAAAACTACGTTATGGCCCATCCTAACAAAATTAGCAGCATCATTGGCTAACCATATAGATTTACCAATGTTCTGTTCACCTGCATAAACTATTAAAGATTTTGTATCATACCCACCACCTGATACATTATCTACAAAAGTCCATCCTGTTTCTATTTTCTTTGATGTTCTCTGTACGTGATCTTCTGGTTTAAAAAAGTCTAATCCAATATCAGTGTCAAAGTTTAATGATCCTTCAGTAGAGATCATACCTATTGCGCGAGTTACAACATCTTCAACATTCTCTGGCGAAACATCTTGAGTTTTTACATATTCAATAGTTCTTACTAATTGTTTGTCAAAATGTTTCCATTTAACCCATGATTCACCGGTTCTTTTTAACCAATCTTGGTCATATTCATTAATATTAATATCATAAATACTTGATACAATACTATCTGGTATTTCATTTGGGTCATCTTTAATGAGAGCCTTCATTTGTTCTCTTGAAGGACTTTCACCAAAATCAGTATAAAACTTTTTAGATAATTTTGCTATATGATCTAAATCATTATTAGAAAAGAAACCTGGTCCAGTACTTTTTAGATAATGTGGTTTTTTAAGAAAGTAATTAAAAAATATTTTTTCGTGATCTGTACTAGAATTCATTCTTGTTTATTTTTATATAGCAAAAACTATATTTAGTTTATTCATAAGGATTTACAATTACCTCATATGTAGTATAAGCAGAATTAGATAATGATACTTTAATAATTTTATCGTTTCTGAGTTGCATAAGTATAGAATTTACCTTTTCATCAGAAAGGCTATACTTCTTTTGTAAAGAAACATTGGTGAATTTAATCTCCTTTGCTACTTTACCACAGTAATCGCGTATTAGTTCATAGGTAATATCCTCAGCGTCTGGATAGTTTGGTAATGTTGTATGATTTCCTAATACGTGCTTTACTTTAAGTTTTGCAGTATTAAGATTTTTCTTCAACATCGGCTTCTAACATTTCGGTTAAGTCTTCAACATCTATTT
>Ga0222718_10000057_pt1 | contig 115033 bp, 118 predicted proteins | sample C33_27DmetaG_FD_165045 | JGI IMG/M metagenome (GOLD analysis project Ga0222718, IMG submission 165045) | Estuarine water microbial communities from San Francisco Bay, California, United States - C33_27D | ecosystem: Environmental > Aquatic > Marine > Unclassified | place: USA: California...
GAATATTGCATACAGATTTTGAGAGTTACGAATCTAAACTTAAATATGCTGGATATTTTGGTGTTAGTGCCGACTGGGAAACAAGAAGATACTTTGCTTCTTATGAAAATAGGGCTTTTATTGCGGAAAAAATAGATTCACACTTTTCACAAAAAGCAAAAATAGGAATTGCACCTTATATAGGTGATTATGGAGATCTTCATACTTGGTTAATGTTTGAAGTATCACATAACCCAAAAGATACAGATACTATTACTTATAGCCCAATAGTTAGATTTTTTTATGAAACTAATTTATTGGAATTTGGAATAAATAATAATAATAAATTTTCATTCAATTACATAAAGAGGTTTTAAATTAACAAAAGGAGAACAATATGAAAAAATTAATTACTACTTTATTCACATTAATATTTTTGACTAGTATAAATTCTTATGCTCAAGAACAAAATCACGAAAACCATGATATGAATAAAGAAGAAATAATAATCCGATCAGGATCTATTGATCCTAATGGTATGTTATTAAAAGTAGCGGTGGAAGGAATGGTTTGCGATTTTTGCGCCCAAGCTATAGAAAAAGTGTTCTTAAAAAAAGATGAAGTGGTTGGAATAACTGTAGATTTAGATAATCAAAATGTCCTAATTGCATTAAAGGAAGATACAAATATTTCAGATGATACAGTAGAAGAACTCTTCATAAATGCAGGATATAATGTAGCAGAAATTAATAGAGAAAAACTTTAAAAATGAGTTTGACGTCTAAAAAGGATTTAATTTTACCGATATTTTCCTTATTTACTAGTTTTGGAACCTTAATTTGTTGTGCATTGCCTGCCCTATTAGTTACCATTGGGTCAGGAGCAGTATTAGTTGGACTAATTTCTAACTTTCCCCAATTGCTCTTTTTATCTAAATATAAAGCTTTTGTCTTTAGTATTGCCGGTATACTAATATTGGTTGGAGGTATTTTTCGTTGGGTTAATAGGAATGCACCTTGCCCTATTGACCCTGTACAAGCAAAATTATGTTCAAGAATAAGAATTATATCTAAATATATTTATATAGGTTCAATAATATTATTTTTAATAGGTGCTTTTTTTGCTTTTATTGCACCTAGGTTAATATAAAAATATTAATCAGCTAAGTTTTTCTTCTTGTTCTTTTAAAACTGAAGATAACTCAGCAAGCCTATCTTTCTGTAAATCATTAATTAAGCTATTAACCTCTTCTGCATTGAAGCCATGGTCCTCCAAAAATTTCTTTTTATTCGTTAAAAATGCCTTCTCTAGATTTGGGTCTCTCTCTAGTTTTTCATATAAAGCCTCTATCTTCTTTAAATTCTCTGGAACTGTATTTGAATTTGTATTTCCCATAATTTTCTCCCTTAAACTTAAGTTTCTTCATATTGAATTTTATATTCCTTTAATTTTTTACAAATTGCAATAGTTACCTCATTAATTAAATTTTGATTAATAGATCTTAATACAATATTAGTTCCTACATCCGGCGGCCTAAAATAAGGATAAGAACCAATACTTACACCTGTATATTTATCTTGAATATTTTCTAGAAATTCTGCTATTTCACCCTCTGCACTAGAAACAATAATATTTTTAGAAACTATATTTGTTGCTCCTCTAATTTTATCTTCTATACCATTAAACATAGCTTGTAATATCTTCGGTACACCTGGCAAAACAAATACATTTTTCACAATAAAACCTGGTGCAGAAGAAACTGGATTATCTATTAATTCTGCCCCTTTTGGTATTTTAGCCATTTTAATTCGAGATTCATTGAGCTCAACTTTTAATTTATTATAATGCCCTTGTAATCTTTTAAGCGCCTCCTCATTAATTTCTACCTCTAGATTAAAAGCACTAGCAATACACTCAGTAGTTATATCATCATGAGTTGGCCCTATGCCACCTGTAGTAAAAACATAATCAAAATTTTTATGACAAAAAAGAACAGTGTCTTTTATTATTTTTATCTCATCAGGTATGATTCTTACTTCGTCAACACTTACTCCTATCTCATCACACCTTTTTGCAATAAAATTAATATTCTTATCTTCCGTACGACCAGATAAAATCTCATTTCCAATAACTAAAATGCATGCTGAAGATAACGATTTTTTTTCACTACTTTCCATAATATTCCTTTAATATTAATTAATTATAGACCATTTATAAACATATAATATATAATATTATATGGATTTCACTAGTAAACTATATAAAGCTAAATTTATAAAACGCTATAAAAGATTTTTTAGCGACCATATTTTAGTTGATGGGACTATTGTTATGGCACATTGTGCCAATACAGGGGCAATGCTAGGGGTAACAGAAGAAGGAGTTACATCATGGCTATCAAAAAGTGATGATCCCAAAAGAAAACTAAAATGGAGTTGGGAGCTAGTCCAGAAAGGTGATACTTATATTGGCATAAATACACACAACCCAAATAAAATTGTTCAGGAGGCAATTCAAAATAATGAAATTCCAGAATTAAGTAATTACAGCTCTTTGAAAAGAGAAGTTAAATATGGAACAAATTCTAAAATCGATATCCTTTTAAAAGATGAAATAAAAAAAGATTGCTATGTAGAAATAAAAAATGTCCATCTTTCAAGAAAAAAAAGGATTGCTGAGTTTCCTGATGCTATAACTTCTAGAGGTACAAAACACCTAAAAGAATTATCTTTAGTATCGCAATCTGGCTTAAGAGCTGTCATGCTTTATCTTATTCAAAGAAATGATTGTAATTTTTTTAAAATTGCTAAGGATATAGATAAAGAATATGCTGAAGCATTTAATGATGCTATCAAAGCAGGAGTTGAAGTAATTTGTATCGACACTATTTTAAGCAGTGATGCTATAAATATTGGAAAAAATATACAACTAATATTAGATAAATAATATAGGAACAAAAATGTACTTAGATCCAGAAACAAGTATAATGATTCATGACAAAGATAGCTTCGCTGCAATGAGAAAAGCAGGAAAACTTGCGGCAGAAGTACTTGATTATATTACGCCTTATGTAGAGCCGGGTGTTACAACAGATATATTAGACAAAAAATGTTATGACTTCATTGTAAAAAATAACGCTATTCCTGCACCCTTAAATTATAAAGGTTTTCCAAAATCTATTTGCACATCTATAAATCATGTAATCTGTCATGGGATACCAGGAGAGAAAGTTCTTATAAATGGAGATATTGTTAATATCGATATAACTGTAATTTTAGACGGATGGCATGGAGATACTAGTAGAATGTTTTGTGTTGGAAAAACAGGAATTAAAGCTATGAAATTAGTTGAAACTACTTTTGAAGCTATGTGGAGAGGCATAGAAGTAGTAAAGCCTGGAGCAACTTTAGGTGATATTGGGTATGCTATTCAAAATTTTGCAGAAAAAAAAGGATATTCTGTTGTGAGAGATTTTTGTGGTCATGGCATTGGCAGAGTTTTTCATGACAGTCCAAGTGTTTTACATTATGGAAAACAAAAAGAAGGTATTGTCTTAAAAGAGGGAATGTTTTTTACAATTGAACCAATGATTAATATTGGAAAGTATGATGTGAAAATGCTATCTGATGGTTGGACAGCTGTAACTAAAGATAAATCATTATCTGCACAATTTGAACATACACTAAGTGTTACTTCTTCTGGATATGAAATATTTACTTTGTCTCCTAAAAACTTGAATTATCCGCCATACAACTTATGATACTAGATTTAAAGGAGATAAAATGAGCTATCACCCCATAATGGGAATTCTTGTACTAATTTTATGTATATTTGTAGCCTATTTGATAGGAAAGATTATCACAAAAAAAAACATTCTTAAATGGAAGAGAACGAATAACGTTGGTAATAAACCAATTGATTTAGGAGATGCTAACTCTCCCGACGCTCCTTGGATGAAAGATGATAAATAAAAATATATCTAGTGTATGTTCTCTTTTTTAAGAACATAATCACCCCCTATATTATTAAACATAACATCAATCTGAGGATGAAGACAGGGCTCTTGACTATCGTCTTTTAATAAATTTTGCTGTGAAACATATGCAATATAGGGACCTTCTTCACTTTCTGCAAATAAATGATAAAAAGGTTGGTCTTTTTTTGGCCTCATGTCTGCAGGAATAGAAGCATACCACTCTTCAGTATTCATAAACTCAGGATCTACATCAAATATAACTCCTCTAAATGAAAATAAACGGTGTTTTACTATTTCACCTATTTTAAAATTGGCTTTTTTTTGAAATTCACTATTCATTTTTATTCCTCATCTTAAAGATTACATCTATAATTATATAGATAGTTATTCAGACCTATTTTTACAACACATAATCAAAAAAATTGTTTATTTAAGTGCCATTCTTAAAAATTCTAACCTATCCTGACCAAATATCAATTCATTATTTATCATAAATGTAGGAGCTCCAAAAACACCATTTTCTACAGCTTGTTTTGTATTTTCTATCAATTCAGATTTTATTTCATCTGACTGTACTAGACTAAATAATTGATCGGTATCAATTTCATTTTTATTTAAATAATCTTGCACTATCTCTAAATCTCCTAAATTTATATCCTTAACCCATATACCCGTAAAAACAGCCTCTGAATATTTTTCAAAAATATTCATTTTTTGAGCTGCTATTGCTCCTCTCATTAAGTTAAGAGTATTAATAGGAAAAAAGCTATTAGAATTGTAATCTACTCCATAAATTTCTGCATGTTTTTTTAAATCTTTACCCATCCATTTACTTTTTGCCGGTATAAAAGCTGGAGATGAATTACCAGTTTCTTTAAATACCCCTCCAAGCAACATAGGTATCATATTTAATTTAGCATTTGCATCACTTATAATTTTATCTATCTGCGTCCAAGCCAAATAAGTTGCTGGACTTCCATAATCAAAGTAAAAATCCACATTTTTATTCATAATATATTCCTTAATTAATAAAGACGACTTACTATAACAATTTCTCCAGAATTAACCATACTTAATATTGACAAATCAGAACTCGTATTTCCAATAATATTAGCTTTTGTAACTAAACGAATTTCTTCTGCTTTAGATATAGGAGTTGCCCCAAAAGCTATAGCAATAGAAGAACCTTCAACCCAAAAAGCAATTTCCCCTAAATTAACTATATCTTTAGCAGTTTCATCTTTTATTACCTTTATATTAGTTTCAAAATAAATTTCATTACCCCAAGTATTAGTGATAGATTTTATTGGACATGCATCCCATATTGCCCTTGAAGTAGCTGTATTATCAAGTTTCACTTCTATGGATTGTTTAAAAACTCTATTTTAACTTTTTTCAATATCAAAATACCCTATATTTATATTTTAATTATTTAAAGTGTTATGTTATAATAATAGCTGTAAAAAAGAAATTAAAGAGGTAGATATGAATAAATTCGGAATTGGGCAACCTGTTTTAAGGGATGAAGATATAAGGTTTATTTCAGGTAAAGGTTTATATACAGGAGATATTTCATTAGAAAATCAAACTTATATGTATGTATTGAGATCTAATGTAGCTAACGGTATTATTAAGAATATAGATTTAGAAGAAGCATCTAATTCCGAAGGAGTTATTAAAATTTTTTTAGGAAAAGACCTAAAAAAAGCAGGAATTAAAGACATGCCTACCAATTTCATTGCTAAGAATAAAGACGACACTGAAATGTTCACTCCTGAAAGATCTGCCATTGCAATTGATAAAGTAAGGCATGTTGGTGACCCAATAGCCATTATTATAGCTGAAAGCATAGAACAAGCTAAAAATGCAGCGGATTTAATTTTTGCTGACATTGAGGAAATACCATCAGTAACATCTTGCAGCGAAGCAATAGAAGATAACTCTCCTCAAGTATGGAAAAATACTAAAAATAATTTATGTTTTGATTGGGAAATGGGTGATAAAACTAAAACTGATGACGCTTTTAAAAATAGTAATTCTATAGTGGAAATTGAATTAATTAATAATAGAATTGTTCCTAACTCTATGGAGACAAGAGGAGCCATAGCGAATTATGATAAAACTAAAAATAAATATGAATTGCATTGTTCTTCTCAAGGAGTTCATAGTCTTAGGGATAGAATTTCTAATGTATTAGACATATCACCAGAAGAACTCAGAGTCATAACAACTGATGTTGGTGGTGGGTTTGGTATGAAAATTTTTAACTACCCTGAGTATATTTGTTCATTATTTGCATCTAAAGAGATCGGAAGACCGGTTAAATGGATTTCTGATAGAAGCGAAGCTTTTCTATCAGATACGCATGGTAGAGATCATGTCACTAAAGCCAAAATGGCTCTAGATAAAGATGGAATATTTTTAGGAATAAAAATAGACACTATAGCTAACATGGGGGCTTACTTATCCAACTTTGCAATATTTATTCCTACTTTAGCAGGAACTGCGATGCTTGCAGGCTGCTATAAAACGCCTGCTATTTATGTAAATGTAAAGGGTGTTTTTACAAACACTCCTGCTATTGATGCTTACAGAGGAGCAGGAAGACCAGAAGCATCATTCGTGATCGAGAGATTAGTTGACGTGGCAGGAATGAAAACTGGATTAGGTCCTATAGAAATAAGAAGAAGAAACTTAATCCCTTCGTCTGAGATGCCATATAAAACAGCTTTAAATCATACCTATGACTCAGGTGATTTTATTAGTAATATGGAACTTGCCGTTAAGGATTCAGATTGGGCTGGATTTCAAGATCGTGCAAAAAATTCAGAAAAAAATAATAAGATCAGAGGAATAGGCTTATCAACTTATATAGAAGCCTGTTCAGGTGGAGGGCCAGAGGAAGCAACTATAATATTAGAGAAAGATGGAAATATTATATTACATATTGGAACTCAATCAAATGGGCAAGGCCATGAAACAGCATATAAACAAATTTTATCTGAGTATTTAGGTATTAGTCCGGAGAAAATGAAAGTTATTCAAGGGGATTCTGATTTAATAGCTTTTGGCGCAGGTACAGGAGGATCTAGATCTGTTCCTGTAGGAGGAGCTGCTATTAAAGTTGCTTCAGAAAATATAATAAAAAAGGCCAAATCTTTAGCAGCAAAAAATTTAAATGTTGCTGAAAGTACATTAGAGTATAAAGAAGGCATCTTCTTATCAGAGGGTACAAACTTAACTATTAGTCTCGAAGACCTTGCCAAGGAAAGTGATGAGCAAATTAAAATTTCTAGCCAATGGACTCCTCCAAACTTCACATTTCCTAATGGTTGTCATATATGTGAGCTAGAAGTAGATAAAGATACAGGACAAATAGAAATTAAAAAATATACTGTAGTAGATGATTTTGGATTAGTTATTAATCCTAATATGCTTGCAGGACAAGTTCATGGAGGAATTGCCCAAGGAATTGGACAAGCAATCTATGAACATACTGTATATGACGATGAAAATGGACAGTTACTATCAGGGTCTTTTATGGATTATGCTTTACCAAGAGCAGAAGATTTAATTAATGTTGATATACGTTGGAACATGGTGCCATGTGAAACAAATTTATTACAAATTAAAGGTGCTGGAGAAGCAGGAGCGATTGGAGCTCCACCAGCTGTTATTAATGCATTAGTAAATGCTTTAAATATAGATCATATAGATATGCCTGCTACACCTAATAAAGTATGGTCTGCGATACACAAAAATTAGACTTATATGAACAAGTTATGCGAAGGCCTCTTCCCAACTCCCTTTCGTAGCTGCTCTAGAATATTCTGTAGCCCTATTTTCAAAAAAGTTAGTATGTTCTAAAGCATTTAACATATCATCCATATAGGGTAGAGGATTTTTTGTAATATTGTACAGTGGTCTCATTTCTAACTGCTTCAATCTATTATCAGCTATATATCTTATATATTCTTTAACACTTTTAGCATCTAAACCTTCAACCCCTCCTAGCTCAAAGGCTTTATCAATAAAGGCATCTTCATGCTCTATAACTGTCGAACATGCTTTATATAAATCTTCTGTTAACTGTTCGCGTTTTATATCTGGGTTTTCACTTAGAAAAGTATGAAATAATTTTATTATTGAATTAGTATGTAATGTTTCATCTCTAGCAGACCAGGTTACTATCTGTCCCATACCTTTCATTTTATTAAATCTTGGAAAATTAAGTAATATTGCAAAACTAGCAAATAATTGTAACCCCTCTGTAAATGCCCCAAAAACAGCTAAAGTTTTAGATATTTCTATATTTGATTCTACATTAAAGCCTTGCATATATTCATATTTATCCCTCATCTCTTTAATATGTAAGAAAGCTTCATATTCAACTTCTGGCATACCTATTGTGTCCAAAAGATAGGAATAAGCAGCAATATGAATTGTTTCAGTATTTGAAAAAGAAGAAAGCATCATGCAAATTTCTGTAGGTTTAAAAACTCTAGAATAGTGTCCCATATAACAATTATTAACTTCTACATCTGCCTGAACAAAAAATCTGAAAATTTGAGTTAATAAGTTTCTTTCTTTATCAGTAAGAATCTTTTGCCAATCTTTAACATCATCTGCTAAAGGAACCTCTTCAGGAAGCCAATGTATTCTTTGTTGTTGTAGCCATGCATCATATGCCCAAGGGTAATGAAATGGTTTATAGACAGGGTTTGCTGATAACAAGGACATCTTATTTACTCCAAAATATAGTTATTACTGACATGAAAGACATTCTTCATAATCATTCGTGTTTTCTTGTGATATATTATTAGTTGATTGGCCCATATTGGAAACAACATCGGAACGTTGTATAGACATAGACCTCAAATAATACATACTTTTAATACCCTTTTTCCATGCTTGAAAATGTATTTGATGTAGATCTTTTTTATGAACATCAGCAGGAATAAAAACATTCAAAGACTGTGATTGACAAATATAAGGTGTACGTTGTGCAGCTAAATCTATTAGCCAACGTTGATCAACCTCAAAAGCTGATTTAAATACATCTTTCTCGTGATCACTTAAAAAATCTAAATGCTGAACTGATCCTTTATTGGTAGTAATTGAAGACCAGATCTCATCAGTATCCATATTTTTTTCAGCTAATAGTTTTTTAAGATGAGGATTCCTAACATTAAAAGATCCTGATAAAGTCTTTTGAACAAAAGAGTTTCCAGCGGATGGCTCTATTCCTGGTGAAGCTCCACCACAAATTATAGAAATAGAAGCAGTTGGAGCTATTGCTAGTTTATTAGAAAACCTCTCTTCTATTCCAAAATCTGCTGCATCAGGACAAGCCCCTTTCTCTTTTGCTAATAGTTTTGAACTTGCATCAACTTGTTCTCTAATATATTTAAATATTTTTTTATTCCAAGATAGTGCTGTCACAGATTCAATAGGAACATTTTTTTTCTGAAGGAAGCTTTGAAATCCCATAACACCTAATCCTACACTTCTCTCTCTCATGGCACTATATTTGGCTTTAGCCATTGAATCTGGAGCTCTATCAATAAAATCTTGTAATACATTATCTAAAAAACGCATAATATCTTCTATCATACCAGGAACATTCTTCCATTCTTCATATGTCTCTAAATTCAATGAAGAAAGACAACATACTGCAGTTCTATCATTACCAAACCTATCTTCTCCTGTAGGCAAGGTAATTTCACTACATAAATTTGACATTTTAACTCTCATACCAGCTAATTTTTGGTGTTGTGGAATATCCGCATTAACCCTATCAATAAATAATAAATAAGGCTCACCGGTTTCTACTCTTGCTGTTAAAATACGTATCCACAAGTCTCTTGCTGAAACAGTAGTTTGAACTGCACCATCTTTAGGGCTCTTTAAAGCCCATTCTTCATCAGCTTCAACAGCACGCATAAAAGCATCGGGAATAACTATACCATGATGCAAATTTAAAGCCTTTCTATTAGGGTCTCCTCCAGTAGGACGTCGCATTTCTATAAATTCTTCAATTTCAGGGTGCCACACAGGCAGATAACAAGCTGCTGAACCTCTTCTTAAACTACCTTGACTAATAGCAAGAGTTAAAGAATCCATTACTCTAATGAATGGAATAACCCCTGAAGTCTTTCCATTTTTACCATTTTTTCCTACTTTTTCACCAATAGACCTTAAGTTTCCCCAGTAAGAACCTATTCCACCTCCACGTGAGGCTAACCAAACATTTTCATTCCATAAATCGACTATACCCTGCAAGCTATCATTGGATTCATTAAGAAAACAAGAAATTGGAAGTCCTCTTTCTGTTCCTCCATTTGATAAAACAGGGGTCGAAGGCATAAACCATAATCTAGACATATAATCATATATACGCTGAGCATGCGCATCATCGTCAGCAAAATAACTAGCTACTCTGGCAAATAAGTCTTGTGGTGTTTCATCTGGCATGAGGTATCTATCTTCAAGCGTAGCTTTTCCAAATGTAGTTAAAAGATTATCTCTTTCTGAGTTAATTTCTACAGATTTACCTCTTTCAACCTGAACTATATTTAACATATCACCTTGGTTTTTGCCTTGATATGTACTTTCTAGACCGCTGCCATCCATACTTTTTCTCCATCTTAATCTAGTAGAACTAGATTCTTACGTACATTCATCCACTTATCCACAACTGTGGATAATAAAATGGGGATAAACACAATATATAGTTGTTTATAAATCTATATTGACAAAATATAGGATCTGGTCAACTAAAAAATAGATGTAATTAATTATTAATTACATTTTTTACCAAAATAACAATTTTTACAGAACAAATCAAGAACAAATTATACTTTTAGGTAATTATTTTTCAAATCATTTCAATTTTATTAAAAATAATAATATCTATTATAATATGCTAAAATTTATCTTAACTATTAATTTTATACTAATGTTAAATTATAATTGCCTTGCACAAAGCTTTAACAAAACAATTGCAATGCATGGGGCAACATTAAGAAATGATGAAGCGAGAGATACAAAAGTTAATATAAATGCCCCCATCAATAAAATACTTAAACTATCAAAAATAGGGACATTTAATAGCTTAAATCCGTATATAATAAAAGGAATTGCCCCACCTGGTATAAAAGGTTTAATAATAGAATCTCTAATGACATGGAGTCCGGATGAACCCTTCTCTTTATACCCCGGCATAGCTGAAGCAATCAAAACTCCAAAAGATAGAAAATGGGTAGAATTTAAAATATATGATAATGCAAAATTCTCAGATGGGAAAAGTATAACAAGCGAAGATATAATATTTTCATGGAAAACTCTAAAAGTTTCAGGACGTCCGCACACAAGGTCATACTATTCAATGGTAAAAAAATATGAAAAAATAAACGATAAGATAATTAAGTTTTACTTTACGGAAAATAGTAATTTTGAAATGCCCCTGATCATTGGCTTAATGCCTATTTTTCATAGTAAATATTGGAGCGACAAAAACTTTACTAAAACAACATTAGACCCCTTCATTAGTTCTGGGCCATATAAAATAGATAGGATTGAAACAGGAAGATCTATAACCTATGTAAAAAATGATAATTGGTGGAAAAAGCATAATAAAGATAGCTTAGGTAGATATAATTTTAAAAGAATAAGATATGATTTTTATAGAGATCAAAATGTAGCATTAGAAGCATTTTTATCTGGTGAATATGATATTACTATAGAGAACGACGCAGTAAGGTGGAATAATTCTTATCACGAAAATAGCAAAACAAAAATTATAAAAAAAACTTTCACAAAATTATCTCCATCAGGAATAGAAGCTATAATTTTAAACACTAGAAAACCATTATTTAAAGAGCGAAATGTAAGAAAAGCAGTTTCTTTATTATTCCCATATGAATTTATAAATAAAATCGTAAATCATAGCTTATTAAAACAAACATTTGGCCCCTGGGATAATAGTGAACTATCTGCAAGATCAAGCTCTAGTGAAATTGCAAAACAACTACTGTCTAAATATAATGATAGTATAAGTAAAGATGCTTTAATGGAGATAATAAATAATTCTCATGATGAAAGAAAATCTATCAAAAAAGCTATTAAACTATTAAAAGAATCAGGATGGGAAATAAAAAATAAAAAAATGCAACATACACAAACAGGAAAGTCTTTTAGCTTTGAAGTAATTACTAATAGTACTAAAATGGAAAAACTATTATTAATTTGGAAAGACAAGTTAAAAAAAGTAGGAATAAATTTAAAAATAAGAATAATAGATAGTTCACAATTTCAAAACCGTATCCAAACCTATGATTTTGATAGCATAATTTTTAAATATTACATGTCTTTGTCTCCAGGAAACGAACAAGCTATATACTGGGGAAGCTGGGCTGCAGATCAAAATGGATCAAGAAATTATGCAGGAATCAAACATGAAGCTATAGATGAAATTATTGAAAAAATAACCAATGCTAAAAGTAGAAAACAATTAATTGAATACACCAGAATCCTGGACAGACTTCTTAGAGCTGGAAATTGGATGGTTCCACTTTTTCATGATCCACTTCACAGAATAGCGTATCATGAATACATTGCTATACCAGAAGAGATTCCATTGTATGGGTTTAATCCATGGACAGCTTGGGAAAAATAAATTTAATTTATTGTGTTTTAAATTCTAATTGATTATTACATCTATCAATAACGATTTTTCGTAATAATAAATAAGATAAAAATATTAATTAAATTTATTAGAATTACGTTAGAGGAACTTATGTCTTTTAAAGTAAAAATTAAAAATGGGATAGAAATTGAAGTTGATGATGGCAATACAATACTTGAGTCAGCTTTGGACCAAGGTATAGATTTTCCTCATGGATGTAGAACAGGAAACTGTGGTGCCTGTAAATCAAAAAAAATTTCTGGTGATATCGAGATGTCCCCTTATTCAGAATTTGCACTAGATAAGGATGAAGAAAATCAAGGACTAATTCTTCCATGTAGAGCAGTTCCCTGGAGTGACTGCGAAATTGAAGTTTTATCTGAAGAACATAATGATGAGACTGAAGCTAATGGAATAGAAATTAAATGTCTCGAATATAAAGTTACAAATATTACAAAAAAGACAAAAGATATTTTCATCTTAGATCTAAAAATAGGAAATAAAGGCAGTCTAAATTTTAAAGCTGGTCAATATGCCGAGTTGTATATTGGTAATTGTAAAGAAAAACATTTTTCAATGGCAAACTCTCCTGAAACCTCCAATTTAGAATTTCACATTAAAACATTAGATGGTGGAGAAGTTAGTAATTACGTAAAAAATAAATTAAAAATCGGCGAAACTGTTAAAGTGAAAGGTCCTTATGGAAATGCCTATCTTAGAGATCGTCATAAAGGGCCAATTATTGCAATAGCTGGCGGAACGGGTCTAGCACCTATATTATCCATTATTAAAAACTCCCAAGAAATTAAAATGAAGCAGCCAATTAATATCTATTATGGAGCACAATCTGAAAAAGAATTATATTGCATTGAACAATTTGAAATATTTTCAAAAAATAACAAAAATCTAAAATTTTTTCCTGTAGTAGTTGAAGAACCCGAAAATAAGATTGTCAGAAAAGGTTTTGTTACAGATGCCATAGTGCAAGATATTAATGATTTTGATGGCTATAAAGCGTATCTTGCTGGCCCTCCTAAAATGGTAGAAGTAGCAGAAGAAATTTTAATTACTAACGGGATAAGAAAAGTTGATATACACTCAGATGCATTTTATACTCCTTATGATGAAATTAAGGAAAAAAAATGACTTATAAAAATCTTGAAGGAAGAGTTGCATTAATTACTGGAGGAGCTAGAGGAATAGGAAAGGCTATTGCTGAGAGCTTAGCTAAACAAGGAAGTAAAATCATAATAATTGATCCTGGCTATAGTATAAATGGGAACCACGATGATAAAAATATAGCTGAAAAAGTATCCACAGAAATTAGTGATAAATTCAAGGTAGAATCTTTAGCTATTACTAAAGATATCTCTGACGGAATAGATGTAAAAAATGCTATTGAAGTAATAATTAAAAAATTTAATGGATTGGATATTGTAATTAATAATGCTGCAATAATACGAGATGGTTTTATATTTAAGTATGCTTATGAAGATTGGAAAAAAGTTATCGATATAAATCTTACCGGAGCATTTAATATAATTTCCGAATCAAGCAAATACATGAAAGAAAAAGCTAAAGCAGACAGCAACTATAACTTTGGCAGAATAGTTAATATTATATCTACTGCAGGTATATGGGGCAATTATGGACAGGCTGCTTACGCTTCCGCTAAGGCCGGATTAATAGCTTTGACAAGAGTGACAGCTTTAGATTTACAAAGATCTAATATTACATGTAATGCCATTGCTCCTTTTGCAGCAACTAGAGTTACAGAATCTATAAAACCTCAAAATGACGCACAGGCAACCTATAAAAATTCAGCTCTAAAAATTGATGCAAAATATGTTGGTGATTTAACATCTTATTTATCTTCTGATGACGGGTCAAAATATTCTGGTCAAATCTTTGGTGTAAGAGCTAAAGAAGTATTTTTATTTAACCAATCACGTCCAGTATTTAATTTTGTACGTAAAGATGATGTTGGACTTGATGATTTAAAAGAAAATTTTGGCAAATATTTTGATGATAACTTGACCAGTTTAGAAACTGATTTGGAAGCTTTTTCAAAGGATCCTGTTTTATGATTAACTTAGATGGAGAAAAATTATGACCTTAGATATTAAAATTCCTCAGGTAAAAACTTGTGAAGACTTAATTGATTACCCTGAGGAATATAGAAATGCAATTGTGAAAATAGTAAGAAGTCATGCTGTAAATGAATTATATGGAGCAAGAGTTTTTGATGAGCCAGCTATTGCACTTGCTCCAAATCCTTATGCTAAATGGCTAACTTGTAGAGTTGCTATGGAAGAATATGGACATCACGTTAGATTTAGAGAACTTGGGCAAAAATTAAATATACCTGAACAAGAAATGACACCAGAGGGTAAAAACCCACTTTCTATATTTGAATTTCCTTTAGAAACTTGGGCGGAGTTTTGTGTAATTAAACTATTAGCAGACCTTGCTGAGATTCTTCAAGTTGAAGATTTACTAGAGTGTTCTTTCCATCCTTTAAAAAGTGTAGCTAGAATGACAATGCCAGAGGAAAAATTTCATGCAAAATTTGGTGAGGATTTCACAAAAGAACTTATTGCTACAGAACAAGGTAAAAAAGAAATACAAGATGCTATTAATAGATACTACCCCATGCTTCCTGCATTTTTTGGAAGAGCACAGTCCAAGAATAATGAACTTTATCGAAAATGGGGAATTAAAAAGAGAAAAAATGAAGAAATGTTAGATGATTACTTAAAAATAACTCATGACTTGGTGGTGAATAAATTAAATTTAGAACTTCCTAGCATTAATTAAATAATCATATATTCTTAGTTTACAAAACTTTTTAGAGGTAGACTTTGAAAACAAATAGCTTTTATAAAAATATCAGTGATTTAAATATGGCCCCGCTATGGGATGTATTGGCGAGCCTGGTTACTCCAGAACCAAACACCAGAGCACACCCACATATATGGTATTGGAAAGACACAAAAAATTATGTATTAGATGCAGGCTCTATTATTAGCGCGGAACAAGCTGAACGTAGAGTTCTTATATTAGAAAACCCTAATATGAGAGGAGAGAGTAAGATCACCGATACACTTTATGCAGGGCTTCAATTAATTCTTCCTGGAGAAATTGCCCCCAGTCATAGACATACTCAATCTGCACTTAGATTTGTAATGCATGGGAATGGGGCCTATACAGCAGTAGATGGAGAAAAAACTATTATGCGTCCCGGAGATTTTATAATTACTCCATCTTGGACATGGCATGACCATGGTAATGATTCTAATGAACCTATGATTTGGTTAGATGGATTAGATATTCCAATGGTAAATCACTTTTCCGCAAGCTTTGCAGAAAAATTAGATGAAAATACTCAAGAATTAAATAAACTAGAAGGAGACTCTCTAGCTAGATATGGTTCAGGACTTTTACCTGTAGACCATAAGTTATTTGAAAATCGTGCTTCTCCTGTTTTTTCTTATCCATATGACAGAACAAAAGAAGCACTAGACAAAATGAAAAGAACTGATGAATGGGATAAATGCCACGGCCTTAGATTAAAATATGTAAACCCTTCTAATGGAGGGCATGCTATTCCTACTATGGCTACATTTATGCAATTAATTCCAAAATCTTTCTCTGGAAACTCTTATAGAAGTACAGATGGCACTATATACACTGTAGTAGAAGGTAAAGGCAAAACTAAAATTAATAATCAAGAATTTTCATGGGCAAAAGGAGATATATTTGTAGTACCTCCTTGGGCAAAAATTAGTCATGAAACTATAGATGAATCAATTTTATTTTCCTTTTCAGATAGACCTGTTCAAGAATTTTTAGGTTTATTTAGAGAAAAAATTTATAAATAAAAATTGGATATGACCTTAATTTCATTAAATAAAATATCAACTCTTACTTCTGATATTTGTAAAATTAAATGGTTTGCTAATGTAGGAAAAGAAATTGATCATAACCTTAACGATAACATTGAGCACTATTGTCAAGCACTAGCTCTTGATACTAAAACAAAACAAGTAAATAATTGGCAAGAGGCTATTGAAATTATTAACGATAAGGATTGGAATAAGGTGGCTTGGGAAAAAGAAGAAAAAGAAAAAGAAAATTTACTAAATATCTTATTGAAAAATAAAAATGAAAAAGAAGTTTTATGTTATTTGCAAGCATTAACAGAAGAATCAACAAAAATAACTGATGCTTTATCTATTGAAGGTTTAGATAAAAATGATGTACAATTTCAATATTATTCAAAAGTAGCTGCTGGCTCTGCAGCTATATCTTGTTACCAAGCTGCATTAGCTTTGGCTACTAACCAATTAAGCAGTCATATTTTTATTTCTAAGTATGAAATATTTAAATCCGGACATTGGCCACTAGTAATAAAAAATAATATATTTAACATATTTTAATTAAGAAATAAAATTATAATGAACATTAATATATATGATCAAATTGAACGTAACGCTATTAATAATGATTATATAAATAATACCGCAATCACTCAAATACTGCCTTCTAATACAATTAAAACTATATCTTATAAAGGCTTGTTTGAACTCAGTGAAAAAGTGAGTCAATTACTTTTAAATATAGGAATTAAGCAAAAAGAAAAAATATACATAAGTAGCAAGGATAGCATAAATTTTGTATCTACTTTTTTAGGAGCACTAAAAGTTGGAATAGTGCCTATACCAGGTAATCCTGAACTATCTGATAAACAAATGCTATATATACTTCATGATAGCTCACCAAAAGTAATATTAAATGATGCCCTTTTAAACAAAAATAAAATTAAATTTGTATGTTCAATTTATACAAATAAAAATTGGCAAAAACTTTTATCTGAAATTAAATATAAAAAAATTAAAACTAAAATTTCTAAGAACGGCCAAGTTGCTTTTTTAATTTACTCATCTGGAACTACAGGTCACCCTAAGGCCATAATTCACCAACATGGAGTTATTAAAAATACTTACTTTCTTCATAAAGAAATATTAAAGTTACAAACTCAAGATAAAATTTATACAACCTCTAGATTATTTTTTGCTTATGCTCTAGGTAATAATTTTTTTGCCCCTTTGCTAATAGGATTAAATACAATTTTCAATGATAATTTATTAGATAACCCTAACCTTACATATATAATAAAAAAATTTAACCCTATAGCTATTTTTAGTGTTCCCACGGTATACAGACGACTTCTACAGGATAGTAATACAGATTTAAAATTGTTATCTACTATAAAATATTTTATTTCAGCAGGAGAAAGAATTCCTGAGAAACTTTATATTGAATGGGAAAATAAAGTTCATTCTCCACTCCTAAATTGTTATGGTACCACCGAAACTTTAGCTATTGTTATTGCCACTAAACCTAGTAATTCAAAGTTAGGAAGCACAGGAGAGCCGATTAAAAATATAAGCACAAAATTAATAAATGAAGATGGAGCAATATCTAAGACAAAAGGTATCCTGCATATTAAAAATTCAACATTTTCTAAATCATATCTAAATAATGAGATAAAAACCAATAACACTTTCAATAATGGCTGGATTAGAACTGGAGACATCTGGTCTATAAAAGATCAACATTGGTATTATCACGGAAGAGAAGATGATCTAATAAAAGTTGCTGGGAAATGGGTAAACCCTAAAGAAATTGAAGATAGAGTATCTAATATTAATAATATAATTGACTCATTTTGTATTGCTTTCCAAACCAAGGAGGAGACTCTTCGACTTGCTTTATTATTACATATTAATAAAGAAGGAAAAGAAAATATAATTACTGAGCAAGTTAAAAAAAAGTTAGATAAATTACCCAAGTATAAAAAACCTTACATAGTTAGATTTTTAAATAAACTTCCGCAAACCGCTACTGGTAAAATTAAGAGAAATGATTTACAAAAGTTTATTAAGGAAATAAATGTATGAATACAAAGAAAATAATAATATATAAATTAAAAGTAGAGTGGGGAGATTGTGATCCATACGGAATAGTATTTTATCCTAATTTTTATAAATGGATGGATAATTCACAATGGAACTATTTTAAAAAAATAAACCAATCTATTTCTAAATTAGAAAAACTCTATAACATTAAAGGCTTACCTTTACTTCATACCGAAGCAAAATTTTTATCTGCCTGTTTTAGAGAAGATCTTTTGAATGTCGAAACTAGCTTAGTAAAAATTACTAATTCAACAATAAAACTCCAACATATTATTAAAAGAAAAAATGAAATAGTCTGTGCTGGAGCAGAAATAAGAGTTTGGGCAGAAGAGAGTGAAGGAAAAATTACTACAAAAGCCATTCCCAGCGAAATGAAAAAAGTATTTAAAAAATTTATAATAAAAGAAAAAATAATTTAAATATTTATTTGAAACTATTAAATAAATAAATAGCCGTAGCCAAATCAGATAAAGCATGACCCACTGATTTATAAATTGTTATATTATTTTTAAGGTTTCTATTTACCTTATTTCCATTAATTAATTGCTTTATATCTAACTTAATATCATTTTTTTTAACGTATCCTAATTTTATAGAATTAATTAAGTCACCTGCCTCAAACAATGCTGCCTCTTTATCATCAACATATATTTGGCCTAGAGAAAACCCATGAGGATCTAATTCAGCCATATACTTTGTATGAGATCCTACTAGGTCTATATGTACATTTTTATCTAACCATTCACCTTTAATAAATTCTTTTTTAGCAGAAGTTACACTAGTTATTATGTCAACGAACCCACATGCCTCTTCAAGACAATTTACAGCTTGCACTTTATATTTACTATTTTTATAAGATTTTACTATATTTTTTACTTTATTAGCATTTCGTCCCCAAATGAAAACTTCCTCTATTGGTCTTACCGCACAATGAGCATTAATCATATATGGAACTAATGCTCCTGTTCCACAGACTAATAACTTTTTACTATCTTTACTTGATAGAAATTTTGAAGCAATAGCACTCATTGCTGAAGTTCTCTGTTTAGTTATTTCTGTTCCATCAATGATTGCTTTAATATCACCATACTTAGATTCATATAATATATATATAGCTTTAACCCGAGGACGGTCTTCAGTAGGATTGTTTTCAAATACATTAAGTACTTTGACTCCATAATATCCTTGTCTTGAAAAAGCTGGCATCAGCATCATTTGATCTGAGCTTCTTTTAGGATTAATATTATAAACTTGTCTTAATGGAACATTATATTCATTTTTATAAATATTTTCTATTTCACATATTAAACTATTTAGCTTAATATTTTTTTTTATCATTTGTGCAGAAATAAATTCCATAAAATTTTCCAATAAAATAGATATTAAAGTATATTTATAATTTATAAAAATTTTGTTACTATAATATATCTTAACATAAAGAGAAAATAGATGGTTAAATTAGATAAAATATATACAAGAGGTGGCGACAAAGGAGAAACTTCTCTTGGTAATGGAGAACGAGTTCTTAAAAATTCTATAAGAATTGATGCCTTTGGAACAGTTGATGAAACTAATTCAATTTTAGGTATAGCAATTATTAATCTTAAATCTCCATTAAAAGAAATGATTTTTAGAATTCAAAACGACCTTTTTGACCTAGGCGCTGATTTATGTGTTCCAGAAAATGATTCTTTAGATTATGAACCACTTAGAATTACGCAAATTCAAGTAGATAGATTAGAAAAAGAAATAGATGAAATGAATAGTAATTTAACTCCATTACAATCATTTATATTACCGGGTGGTTCTTCAGAGTCTGCTTATTTACATTTAGCCAGAACCAGTGCAAGAAAAGCAGAAAGACTTATTATAGCTTTAAGTCAGAAAGAAAAAATTAATCCTGTTTCAATTAAATATATTAACAGACTATCAGATCATTTATTTGTTATCGCCAGACTTGTTAATAAAAATAAAAATCAAGACGATATATTATGGGTTCCAGGAAAAAGTAGAAAATAATAAATTAATCTTATTCTTGAGTATGTAGTCTCTTTATGATTATAATTAATACTCACAAAATAAAATATTTATAGAAAGGGTCAAAATGCCTATTATTAATAGAATTTCTGAGTATCATAGTAAAATGATAGAATGGAGACAAGATATTCACAGTCATCCTGAACTTGCTTATCAAGAAAAAAGAACAGCTAGCAAAGTAGCAAGTCTCCTTAAAGAATTTGGGGTGGATGAAATCCATGAGGGTATAGGAGGAACAGGAGTCGTTGGTGTTATTAAAAATGGTAATGGCCCTATGGTAGGATTAAGAGCAGATATGGATGCTTTGCCTATAACGGAAGCTAATCAATGTGATCACGCTTCAACACATGAAGGAGTAATGCATGCCTGCGGGCATGACGGACATACCACCATGTTACTAGGTGCTGCGCGTTACTTATCCGAAACAAGAAACTTTAGTGGGCAGGTTGTATTAATATTTCAACCAGCAGAAGAAGGTTTTGCAGGAGCAAAAGCGATGATAGAAGATGGATTATTTGAGAAGTTTCCTGTAGATTCTATATATGGTATGCATAATATGCCAGGCGTTTCTCTTGGGAATTTAGATGTAGGCCCTGGTCCACGAATGGCAGCAGCGGATAATTTTGAAATTAAAATTAATGGTAAAGGTGCTCATGGCGCTATGCCAAATGAATCAATTGATCCCATAGTTTGTGGTTCAGCAGTTGTTCAAGCTCTTCAATCTATTGTTTCTAGAAACTCTGATCCTAAAAAAACTCTAGTGGTATCGGTAACACAATTTAATTCTGGGCATGCAAATAATGTTATACCTGATTTTGCAGATCTAGCAGGAACTATTCGATATTTTGATAAATCTACTGGAGATTTTATTAGAAAAAAATTTCCTAAAATAGTGAATGATATATGTGAAGCTTTTGGAGCTAAGGCCGAAATAAAATATAATATAGGGTATCCTCCTACTATTAATGATACTGAGGCAGCTAAATTTGCTCTAGAAACTGCTAAAGAAATTGCCGGAACAAAAGCTTCCGATAGTCAAGAACCTATGATGGGTTCAGAAGACTTTTCCTATTTTTTACAAGAAAAACCAGGAGCATATGCTTGGATAGGCAATGGTAGTTCCGCATCTCTTCATAATCCATCATATGATTTTAATGATGAAATATTGCCTATAGGAGCATCGTTTCTATCTAGGATTGCAGAAAAAACATTAGGTAAAAATTAATTTAATACTATTTGGAGACTTAAATGTTAAATCATTTTTCAATACCTCATAAATCCTTTAATGGGCCAGTATTAATTACAGGAGCTGGAGGTTGCATAGGCGCATGGACAATGGCTATGCTTTTAAAAGAAAACATAGAAGTAATAGCATGTGACTTAACTAATAATAAAAAAAGGCCAGAGTTACTTATAGATGACAGCGTGCTATCTAAAGTTCCTTGGATTGAAGGAGATATTTCTGATACGGAGAGTGTATTTAGTACAGTGGAGAAATATAATCCTGAGTCAATAATTCACCTTGCTGCATTACAAGTACCTTTTTGTGCTGCCGATCCAACTGCTGGAGCAAAAGTGAATGTAGTAGGAACAGTAAATATTATGGAAGCGGCTAAACAAAACTCTATAAAAAGAATTGCACATGCAAGCTCCATGGCAGCACACTCATTTTTACCGGGATCAGATTCTTTAAAAACACTCTATGGTGCTTACAAAATGTGTGATGAACAAATTTCAGAAGTATATTGGCAAGACCATAAAGTACCAAGTGTATGCCTTAGACCAGCTATAGTTAATGGTGTAGGAAGAGACCAAGGCATGACTTCAAAACAAACTGTAGCTATGCTTGCAGCTGCACTTGGACAGCCATATGATATACCTTATAAAGGGAATGTTTCTCATTTATCAGCCGCCGAAGTTGCTTCAGCCTTTATTCATAGTGTATCTTATGATGGAGATGGTGCTTTCGTTTTTGATATATTTGGCGAAAGTGTAAATATTAATGATACAATAAAAATGATAAAAGATGTTAAACCTGCTGCAGAGATTACATCTTCAGGTTCTGAAATGCCATTTCCTAGTATATTATCAGACATACCACTTAGAGAACATCTTAAAAAAAGAATTTCTGATTATGGATGTATTGATACAAAAACAATGATTAATGAAACGATAAAAGCTTTTGAAGTTTTAATACAAGCCGGAAAAATAGATAATAATTACCTTAAATAGAGGAAATATTTAGATGTCTTGGAAGAATGAAGTTAGTGAAATAAAGAAACGCCTTCGTCTCATTCAGCAAATGGGTGGAAAAGAAAAAATCAAAAGGCAACATGATGCTGGGAGAACAACTGTAAGAGAAAGAATACTCTCTTTACTAGATGAAAATAGTTTCAAAGAAATAGGAAGTCTAACGGGGTCTAGTGAATACGATAAAGAAGGTAATTTAAAAGGTTTGGTAGCTTCAAATTCAGTGATAGGTCATGGAAGAATTAACGATGCGCCCGTTGTTATTTATGGAGATGATTTTACTGTAAGAGGAGGAGCTGCAGATGCCGCGATATGGGAAAAATCAGTAGCAGCAGAACGCTTCGCTAATGAATATAGAATTCCATTAATCAGGCTTATTGAAGGTACTGGTGGCGGCGGTTCTGTAAAATCTATTGAAATGGATGGTTACACATACGTGCCTGCTAATCCTGGATGGGACTGGGTAGTGAGCAACATGGCTACAATTCCGGTAGTTTCTTTAGGATTAGGTCCTGTGGCTGGATTAGGTGCGGCGAGATTAGTCAGTAGCCATTATTCTGTAATAATAAAAAAAGTAAGCCAAGTATTTGTAGCTGGCCCTCCCGTTGTAAATAGATTAGGAGAAACCGTGACAAAAGAATCTCTAGGAGGAAGCGACATTCATGGAAAAAACGGTGTAATTGATGATGTAGCTAATAACGAAGCTGAAGCGTTAGCTATGGCTAAAAAGTTTTTAAGTTATCTTCCTTCATCAACTTTTGAACTTGCACAACAAACAAAAAATAATGACCCTATAGACAGAAAAGATGAATGGCTAATAGAAGCAATTCCTAAAAATAGACGACTAAGTTATGAAATTCGTCCAATAATTAATACTTTAGTTGATAAAGATTCATTTTTTGAAATTGGAAAAAACTGGGGAACTTCTTCAGTATCAGGGTTAGCAAGATTAGATGGTTGGCCAGTTGTAATTTTAGCTAATGATCCTCAAGTTTATGGAGGCGGGTGGACAGCAGACGCCGCTCAAAAAATAATTCGAATATTAGAATTAGCTGAAACTTTTCATTTACCAGTAGTTCATTTAGTAGATAATCCCGGGTTTTTAGTTGGTACACATGGAGAAAAAGCAGGAACTATTAGGCATGGAGCAAGAGCTTTAGCGGCTATATATCAACTTAATATTCCTGTTTGCTCTATAATTCTAAGAAAAGCATTTGGAGTTGCAGGAGCTGCCCATATGAACCATACAAAACATAAATATAGATTTGCCTGGCCATCTGGAGACTGGGGCTCACTTCCTTTAGAAGGAGGAATAGAGGCAGCATATAAATCTGATTTATTAAAATCAGATGATCCTGATAAACTTTTTAAGGAAATTGAAAAAAAGTTAAATCATGTAAGATCTCCATTCAGAACTGCTGAGAAGTTTTCAGTAGAAGATATTATTGATCCTAGAGATACAAGAAAAGAGTTATGTTATTGGATAAACCTTGCCGTAAAAATTAGAAAAGCCGGCCCTGTATCTTTTGGAATGAGACCTTAGAAAAATTATCCTTATTTATTAGTTATTTCATATTTTACTAAGTCTAAATCATAACAGCAGTCAGTATCTAACCAATTAGCACTGCAAACTCCTTCATTACATGTAACTTCCGCTCTAAACCTAGTGCCATTTATAACTTTTCTTCTTTCAGTATCTACACCAATTTCTCCAGCTGTACCATGCCCGGAGTCAGACCTGTAACATGCTAAAAATCTTTCATAACCAAAAACATTATATACTAATATATTTTTACTTAATTCACTTTTATCTGAAACAAATTCACCGTGCCAATTAGATAGCATACAGCTAAAAAGTTCAGATGAAGAGTCCTTAATTCTATTTTCTTGTGCAGTTTCAATAGCCTTTTTAAGCATACATTCCTGATCATCTGTACAATCATCTGCAAAAGCATTAGTATTTATAAAAATACAAAAGAATATTATGTTAAAAGCATATAGAAATTTTTTCATTTTTCCTCCCAATAAAGTAGTGACCTAAATAAAATATTATTTATCGATTAAATGTTCATAACAATTCAAATAATGGTATCGTTTAGAATTTATATTTAAAGCTTCTAAATTGTTTTTTTTCTTTTGCTCAAAGCTATTTTTTTTATCTGGATCAACTCTTTCTTTTTGTGACAAGTTATTCCAATAAATTTCAAAATTTCTATTTATTTTAAAATGCATTATTGTGTTTCGTTCAGCCCATTTACATACATCCACTATTGTAGAACCATCAATTTTAACTTCATAATTATCCTCAGCATGAACAGCAAATGAAATGAATATAAATAAAACAAAAACCCTCATATATATCCTCAAAATAAATTTGTTAAAAATTCTTTAATACAAATATAATAATTAAAAAACAAAAACCCATACATAATAAAGACCTACATTTCCCCCAACTACTAATGCAGAGGCTAAAAATATTCTTAATAACCATATCCCAATCTTTTTTAACATCGTGGTCTCCTATTTATTATTATTGGCAATATAGTTAATTTATTTCATTATTGCATTAAATATATATTAAATAAAAGTTAATTCATAAAATCTTCATAAATTCTCAAGCCTATATAAATATCTCTCATCTATAACTATAATGGTTAGTTGTTATAATTAACCCCCTTAAGGACTTAGGAGCATGTATATAGTTGTTTATTGATATTCCTTCCCCAAAGCATGCTCTTAGGTCTTTACCAAAAGAAAAGGAATCTCTATGAAAAACTCTCTCATCCTACTACCCTTACTTTTAATACTAGCAATCGTAATATTTTTTATTCTTATGTCCCAAGCAATTACTAAAGAGACAGAAAATACTATTTTAAATAAAAATTCTTTTGTAGAAGAACGCATTGATGACATATGGACAATAGAAGAAGGCATGTTGGGTGCTTCTGAGTTACTAATTTCTATTAATGGAAAGGTCGTTCATGGTGATAGAATGCGTTATCGTTTAATGGATGACTGTGAAACTATTAATGTTTTAACACAGTTTTCAACAATGAAAAAAAACCCAAAGACTGAAAGAATTAGTCAACTTTATATCAGTGCAAAATATATTGATGAAGATATTCAAGTAATAGTTCCTTTTGTAAATAAGATGCCTTGGAAAGAAATTGCAGACGTAGATATAGAAATGTGGGTATTTTGGGTTGATTTAGGATGGTATACAATTGATAAAATAAAAGAATACCATAAAAATATTGATGAAATTACATTATCCATTAAGCACGATGCACTCTTTAAAGCTGATAACTATTTAGATAATAAAAGTAATTCCTGGAGCACAAATGGTATGCATGAGGCTATAGATAGAGCGGTAAATATATGTAAATTAAGAGCTCCAAAACACAATGAAGCAATATTACAATCATAAAAGAGTATAGATTTAATGATAAAATAGTAGAGAAATAAACCCATTTCCTACCCATTTTCATCCTAAATTATAAGATAATATCAAGCTTAAAGCTACAGCGTTCACAAAAATAGATTTCTAAATTTTTAGGATTGTCTTCTATAAAGGATTCTGAAAGATACAAGATATATGGTGCCCAAAGATGGAATTGAACCAACGACACAGCGATTTTCAGTCGCTTGCTCTACCAACTGAGCTATTTGGGCTCCATATATATGAGTTTTTAATAGATAGATTGAAATATGTAAAGAAAAGTATGTTTAATTTTTATAAAAATTAAACATTTTGTTTCAGGCTTTTATACCTTTTAGCATTTTATCTGCATCTATAACACTCAAACCAACTACATTATCATAATTTCCATTAATTCTTTTTACAAATTTTGATGCAATTCCTTGAATAGCATAGCAACCAGCTTTTCCAACCCACTCTTTAGTATTAATATAATCTTGTATTTCTTTACTATTAATTTTACGAAAAGAAACCTGCGTAACTATTCTTTTAATAGAAATATTTTTGTTAGGAGAAATGACACATATTCCCCCGTATACTCTATGTTTTTTGCCTGATAATTTATTTAAAACTTTGAAAGCTTCATCTTTGTAATCTACTTTACCATAAATTTTTGAGCCAGAAAAAATTACGGTATCTGCAGCTATAATATAACTATTTTTATGCCTTTGATAGACACTTTCCGCTTTTTCTTTTGCTATTCTTTTTACGTAAGCATCCGGTGTTTCATTTTTACGAATATCTTCTTTTATATCTGGAGCATCTATTATGTCTGGAACATACCCTATTCTTTTAAGTAGAACTAACCTTCTTTCTGAGGAAGATGCCAATACCAGTTTATATTTATCTCCTATCAACTTTTTATTTACTTATGTCTATAGATTATTCTGCCCTTAGTTAAATCATAAGGCGTCATTTCAACAGTTACCTTATCACCTGCTAAAACACGAATTCTATGTTTTCGCATTCTACCGGCTGTATGCGCTAGAACTTCATGCTTATTTTCTAAAGTAACTCTAAACATTGCATTAGGTAAAATCTCATCAACTATTCCATCAAATTCTAATAAGTCTTCTTTTGCCATATTAATTCCTTTATTAATTATACATTTTAGATACTATTATAAAAAAATCTTCTCTCCTAGTAATGATTTTCTTTGGATTATACTAAATAAGGTAATAAACCGTCTTGCTGTAGTAAAATCCATATCAATATCATCTTTTATCTTATTTATAAGATCATGGGAAGCATCATCATGTAAACTCCTTCTTCCCATATCTAGAGCTTCAACCTTTTGCACTGGTGCTGATTTAATTGACTCATAATATGAATTACATAATTTGATATAATCTTTTAAAATTTTATTTAAACTTCCTATATTGATTGAAAAAGTTTTTATATTTTTTTTTGTTAAGGCAGAGTTAACAGAAATTTTTAAGATATTTTCTGCAAATAAGACTTCCAAATTATATTCAGAAATATCAGAACCTAACAATTTAAAACTATTATCTTCAATAATATCATAAATTGCTACTTTAATATCCTTATCAGTTGCTATATTTAGGCTTTTAAAATTAGATTCCTCAAAACTTATTTTTTTAATATTATTTTTCATTTGTGAAATTATTCATTCGTATCTTCATTGATAATGCATGTACTTCTAAACCTTCATTTTCCGCAATTTTAATTGCTGACGGAGCAATTTTATTTAAAGCCTCTGGATCACATTTAATTAAAGAAGTCCTTCTCATATAATCTAAAGTAGAAATACCAGAAGAGAACCTTGCAGTACTAGCTGTAGGTAAAACATGATTAGGCCCTGCTATATAATCGCCTATAGCTTCAGGGACAAAGCGTCCTAAAAATATAGATCCTGCATTATTTATTTTATCTGCAATTAATTCAGGGTTTTCGACTGATATTTCTAAATGCTCAGGAGCTATTTTATTTACAATGTCTATCGACTGCTCAAGATTTTTTAAAACTATAATAGCCCCGTTGTTTCGCCAACTAGTTTCAGTTATTTCTTTACGTTTTAAAGATATTATTAAACTGTCAATAGCAGCATCTACTTGCTTTGCAAAGTCTAAATCGTCTGTAATAAGTATAGACTGAGCATTCGTATCATGTTCTGCTTGAGAAAGTAAATCAGCTGCTATCCAATTAGGATTACTATTATTATCTGATATAACTAATATTTCTGAAGGTCCTGCAACCATGTCTATTCCTACTTTTCCAAAAAGTTGCCTTTTTGCTTCTGCGACCCATGCATTTCCCGGACCAAATATTTTATTGACTTTTTTTACTGTATTTGTTCCATAAGCCATAGCAGCTATAGCTTGTGCGCCACCTATTTTGTATATTTTTTCCACACCACATATTTTTGCAGCAACTAGAACAGAAGGATTCAAATACCCTTTAGGACAGGGGACACACATAGAAATTTCTGGAACTTTTGCAATCCTTGCAGGAATAGCCGTCATAATAACCGAACTAGGATAAGAAGCTTTTCCACCAGGAATATATAATCCAACTGAATCTAAAGGAGTCCACTTATAACCTAACTGTACATTACTCTCATCAGTATAACTTATATTACTGGGAATTTGCTTTTCATGAAACGCACTTATTCTCTCTGCAGCTTTCTCTATAGCAGCAATTAAACCTTTATCACATTCTTTAAAAGCTAGATTAAAATCATTTTCATTAACACAAAAACCGTGTTTCATGATCTCATAATCATCATATTTCAAAGTTAAATCTTTAAGGGCCGTATCATTCTCATCAATAATCTTATTAATTATTATTTTTACTTTTTCAGATACATCTGTGCTTATATTTCTATTTTTTGAGATATAATTATCTAGATCTTTAACAAATTCTTTACTCTCAAAATCAAGTATTTTTTTCATTTAATGCCTCCCTAAAAAAGACCATTATATCTCTTATATTTTTAGATCGGGTCTTAAAAGCTGTCCTATTTATTACCAAATGGGATGTAACATTTAATATATTTTCTACTTCTACTAAATCGTTAGCAATAAGAGTTTTTCCTGAAGATACTAAATCAACAATTTTATCAGCCATCTCTAGCTTTGGAGCAATTTCCATAGCACCATTCATCTTAATACAATTCACATTAATACCTTTTTCTGCAAAATAACTATTAGTAATGTTAGGATATTTAGTAGCTATCTTTAACTGAATATTATCATCTTTATTATAATTTTTTGGTTCAGCTATAGACAAATGGCATGCACCAATTTTTAAATCAATTGGTATATATAATTCAGGATAATTAAACTCTTTTAGCACATCAAATCCAGCAATACCAATATCGGCACCTCCAAAAGCGACAAATGTAGCAACATCAAAGCTTCTTACTCTTATTATTTTCAACCAAGATATATTAGATGAAAATAGCAATTTTCTATCTTTTTTATCAAAAAATGCTTTTTCAGGAATTATCATAGCTTTTTCCATTAAAGGAACTAATTCATCCAAAATTCTACCTTTTGGAACAGCCATAATAATATTATCAGATCTATTAGCACTCATTATTCACCTTCTATTCCTTATAGGTACTACTGCAGGCTTTATTGGCTTACCTATATCTTCTATATATAATTTCAATTTTTTTAAATTGAACCTGATTGATGCTTTATTATCAAACGTAAACATTAATATATTTTTATCATATGCAATAGAGATTAAGCTATGTAAACCTTTACTTTGTTTATTTAGAATATTCTCTGTAATAAAAGAACCTACAAAATGTATTTGAATAATACATAAAACTTGTAGCAGATTTTCGTCTTTTCCCTCATAAGATTCCCAAGTAAACCTCTCGACAGATAATAAAAATACATTTTTTTCTTTCAGAAATTTCATTTCAGTATCAAAACATATAGCTTCAAATAAACATTTTGAGAGAACTTCTAAATCATTATCATCCTCTGCACGAAGTTTTAATGGCTTATAATTATCTTTAATCATAAATTTTTAAATCCTCCGAATATTTGCACCGCAGTTAGATAATTTTTTTTCTAGGTCCTCATACCCACGGTCTAAATGATACACCCTATTTATTATAGTTTCACCTTCAGCTTTAAGCCCAGCTAAAATTAATGAAGAGGAAGCTCTCAAATCAGTAGCCATCACTTGAGCCCCATTCAACTTTTTTTGTCCATCTATATAAGCTTTAAATCCTGTATTTTTAATTTTTGCACCAAATCTGACTAATTCTGCTATATGCATAAATCTATTCTCAAAAATACTTTCTTCAATTACTGACGATCCATTAGCAACTACCATTAGAGCCATTGCCTGAGCTTGTAAATCTGTAGGAAATCCAGGATACACTTCAGTCTTTACATCTACATTTATAATTGTTTTTGGGCCCTCGATAATGATCCCATCAACATTATATTCGATTTTGGCACCTACTTTATACAAATACTGCATTACATTTTTTAAGTATTTTTTATCAGCATTTAATAATTGAATTTTTCCTGAAGTTATGACTGCAGCCATAGCGTATGTGCCCGCTTCAATTCTATCCGGCATAACTGAATGAGAAAAACCTTTTAAATTATTCACCCCTTCTATTTCTATTTTACCACCATTTAATCTATTAATTCGTGACCCCATTTTATTTAAAACTTTGATTAAATCATCTATTTCTGGTTCTAACGCCACATTTCTTATTATTGTTCTTCCCTCAGCTAAAGATGCTGCCATTATTATATTTTCTGTAGCTCCCACACTTGCTATCGGAAAAGTAATATCCGCTCCTACTAATTTTTTTTTATCTACTTTCGCTTTAATATACCCATCCTTAATTTCTATTTTTACACCCATTTTTTTTAGAGCATTTATATGAATGTCTACAGGACGGGAACCAATTGCGCATCCTCCTGGTAAAGAAACTTCTGCTTCACCATAACGTGCTAATAAAGGACCTAATACTAAAACTGATGCTCTCATTTTTCTTACTAACTCATAATCTGCATGAGTAGAAATAGTATTACTTGGCTCTAAATATAATATTTTATTATTTGAAGTAATATTGATACCTAGAGAAGATAATAAATCTTTCATCGTAGTAATATCAAGTAAATTTGGAACATTAGATAAACAAGATACTTCATTTGTTAATAAACTAGCAGCTAATATAGGAAGGCTAGCATTCTTAGAGCCACTAATTGATATAATCCCTTCAAGTGTCTTTCCACCAAGGATAGATATTTTATCCATAATTATTTAGCAATCAAAGTTTAGGCAAAGTTACGCCACGTTGACCCATATATTTTCCCGACCTTTCAAGATATGAAATATCACAAGCAATATCACCTTTTAAAAATAGAAACTGACATGCCCCTTCATTAGCATAAACTCTTGCAGGCAAGGGAGTAGTATTTGAAAACTCTAGAGTAACATGTCCTTCCCACTCTGGTTCAAGAGGAGTAACATTAACAATAATACCACACCTAGCATAAGTAGACTTTCCCAAACAAATTACTAATACATCTCTAGGAATTTTAAAATATTCTACTGTCCTTGCTAAAACAAAACTATTAGGGGGAATAATACAACTATCTGCTTTTCTTTCAATGAATGAATCTTCCGAAAAATTCTTTGGATCAACTAAAGCATTATTAACATTAGTAAAAACTTTAAACTCATCTGAAACTCTTGCATCATATCCATAGGACGAAACCCCGAAACTTATAACACCATCTTTCTTTTGTTCGTCTGCAAAAGGTTGAATCATATCATTTTCTTTAGACATTTTTTTTATCCATGAATCAGGCATTATAGACATATTTTATCCTTACAACTAAATACGATTTTTATATAATAACTACTATACATCAAAAATATACTCAAATATATTACTTACTCTTCCTTAGGTTTTTCTTTTCTTGCTTTGATTTGAGCCTTTCTTTTCTTTAAATTCTCTTTCATTTCTAAAGCTAATCTACGTTCTTTATTTTTTAATTTTACTTTAATATTATCTTTATTATTTAAATTCATTTCATTCCATCTTAATTAATTGTATGTATTTAATTTATTAAATTTTATACATTAAATAAAGATTAATAATTTATAATCTGGAGAAAAAGAATTAATAATAAATTTTGGAATAAAGAAAATACTTCAGGTGTGTTAAGTAAAATCTTTTCTTATATAGATTTAATATTTGTTGATCATGGTATTTTTCGTTTTAAATGGAGATCTCTCTATGAAATATCTGAAAATGTTTATCGCTCCAATCAACCATTTCCATGGCAAATAATTGCTGATAAAAAGAAAAGGGGCATCAAAACAATAATAAATTTAAGAGGAGTTAGACACTGTTCATCATACTACTTAGAAAAAGAAACTTGTGAAAAATATAATATTAAATTAATAAATTTTCCCGTTACTTCTCGCGAGACTCCTAAGATAGAAACCATACTAGCAGCAAAAGAGTTATTTAAGGAAGTTGAATATCCAATAATTATGCATTGTAAATCAGGTGCAGACAGAGCAGGGTTAATGTCAGCACTTTTTCTTATTTTAAATAAAGACAAATCAGTGCAAGAAGCAAAAAATCAATTATCATTTAAATACTTACACCTTAAACATGCTAAAACAGGAATATTGGATGCCTTTTTTGAGAATTATTTAAAAACAAATAATAATAAATCATTTCTAAAATGGGTTAAGGAAGATTATGACCCAAAAAAAGTAAAAGACTCATTCAAAGTAAAAAAATTGCCTGAAATTATTAGTAGTTATCTTTTAAGAAGAGAATAAATTTATTATTCTATGTTTTGTAATAAAGCCAATTTTCTATATAAATCTGAGTTTTCTAATAACTGCTCATGGTTTCCAATGGAAGAAATTTTGCCTTTATCTAACACTACAATTCTATCCGCATTTGTTATAGTTGATAAACGATGGGCTATTGTTATTGTTGTTCTTTCCTTTGCTATATTAGCGAGTGTTTGCTTAATCTTATCTTCGGCTTCTGCATCCAAAGAACTTGTTGGCTCATCTAGTATCAGTATAGCAGGGTCTCTAAGTATAGCTCTTGCTATAGCTATTCTTTGTTTTTCTCCTCCAGAGAGATTCGCCCCATTCTCCCCCACTATTGTTTCATAACTTTGGGGTAATAATTTAATAAATTTATCGGCACCTGCTTCTAAAGCAGCCTTTTCAATATCCTTCTGTTCAGCTTTTTGATTACCAAATGCAATATTTTCTGATATGGTTCCATGAAAAAGTAAAGTATCTTGCGAAACAATAGCAATATTTTTTCTTAAAGAAGATATTTTTACCTGACTAATGTTTTTATTATCAATAAAAACATCTCCACTATGAGGATTAAAGAATCTTAATATTAAATTAATTAATGTTGATTTTCCAGAACCACTTGGACCAACAATTGCTATAGACTCTCCAGAATTTATCTCTAAATTAATATTTTCTAAAGCAGAAATATTTTTATCCGAATATTTATAAACAATATTCTTGAATGTAATAATTCCTTTAATATTGTTTAACTCAATAGCATTTTTTTCATCAAAGACCTTAGATCTTGCGTCAATGCCTCCATATACTCTATTAGCAGCGGCCGTTCCTTCTTGTAAAACAGAATTAAGAGTTCCTAAAGCTCTAGCAGGTCCTACTGCAATTAATAATGCACTCACAAACCCTGAAAACTCCCCTACAGTACTTGTACCTGATACAATTTGCCAACCTGCTAAAACAATAACTAATGAAATTGCAATGCCACCAATTATTTCCATAACAGGTTCTAAACCTGCACGTGTTGAAATAACTCTAATAATGATTTCCTTTAATTCTTCAAAATGTCTACCAGCCTTTTGATTTTGAACATCTTCTAGCTGGTAGCTTTTTATTAGCCTTGAACCAGAAAAACTTTCCGTCACAAAAGCCGAAGATCTTCCTATTTGCTCTTGCATGAGACCTGAGAGACTTCTGCTCTTTTTTCCTATTTTTACTATTGGAAATACAGCTAACGGGTAAACTATTATTACTGCGACTGCTAAAACCCAATTTAACCAAAACATTGATATAATTAAACCAATTAATGTAAAAAGATCTCTAACTAAATTATTAAAACTTCTTATTAAAGCTTCTTTCATTAAATTTACATCATTCATTATTCTTGCTTGTAAATTTCCTACTCTCGTTGTAGTGATCACATCTAAGTCTAAGTTTAATAGTGATTTAAATAGACTGGATTGTATTTTTAAAATAATAGTCTGAACTAACGTATTAATTATAACTGTTTGTTTGTATAAAGCTGCTCCCTTTATAAAAGTTAAAGATATTATAAATAATGGAATTAAAATAATTTTTGACCAATCAGCTTCTTCAAGTGACAAAAAAGCATAATCAATAACTATTGGATATAATGCAGTTGTCCCGGCAATTAATAACATAAGAAAATTGGCAATAATAAAATGAAAAAGGTGACCTTTGCCATAATTTTTCCAAATTCTTTTAAAAGCTTGGATAGGAGACATTGAGTCTGAATTAATCATTTAACTTCCTAATTTAAAAATAATACTTAGCTTTTAACCTAAAATTTATAATAATTAATTGAATTTAATATTAAATACTAGAAACACTAATAAAAATAATCTATCAAATAAATATAATGATAAATAAATACCTTAAAAATTCATTTAATTTTATAAATTATTTTACTTTAGCATGTATTATACCAATAGGCTATTTTGCTCCTTTAGGAGAATGGTTATTACTTAGTCTTATATCAATAGCTACTTTAATTAATACAGTAATTAATAAAACTAAAATTAATTTAAATAATCAGTTTATTTTTATTTTTTCTATTTTAGTAGTTTGTATTTCTTATTTTTGGTCTATTTATCCTGAGAGAACTTATGAAGTTATGGGTCCAATTTCAGGAATTATTATCGCCATATTTATATCTTTAAATATTACAACAAAAAATAAAATTTATAATTTAGAAAATATAATAGGTATACCCCTACTGCTTATATCTATCTGTATTTTTCTTGATATGGTATTTAATACAGAAATCAGGTCAAGTTTGGCATTATTAGTAGGAGATGAGCCAACTAGTAGAAGTGCAAATTTTGGAAGAGGAATTATTATTTTAATGATGCTTATGCCTTTTTCAGTGGCACTATATTTAAATTCTAAAAATATAATATTGGCTTTAAGTGTATTAACTTTAGTTTCAATAATAGTAATGATTGGCCCTAATCACTCTGCAAAAATAGCCTTATTAGTTACATTAATATCAGCCTTAATAATTTATTTTTTAGGGCCAAGGTCTTTTTTATATTTTGGGTTAGTGTCTGTAATTTTTATATTGTTATTACCAATTATTACTACTAAATTTCTTCCATCAATAGGAAATATTGAAAAAAATAATTATTACGGCATTCCCTGGCAGGAAACTGCCTTAGGAGGCTCTATAATACATAGACTTCTAGTATGGGAGTTCGTAGGTAACGAAATATCAAATAAACCGTTAAGAGGCCATGGAGCAGGAACGTCAAGACTAATAGGGCAAAATATTATTTTAAATGTACCTAATACTAAACAAGAAATTAAAGGTGGAATACCTCTTCATCCTCATAATAATTTTTTAGAAATATGGCTAGAATTAGGTTTTTTAGGAATAATATTCATAACCTTATTATGGGCTAAGATAATTCAGTATGGTATAAAAATCAGAAAAGAATCTTATGTCATTGGGACAGGAATTTGCTCTTCTATAGTTACAATATTTATTATATCAAATTTAAGTTTTGGAGTTTTCCAAGCTTGGTGGATGTCTAGTATTGGACTTATATTTTTAGTGATATTACAATCAACTAACAAAAATAATAAAATCAATACTTAGGTTTTACACCCCATACCACCTTAGTCATACCGGGAATTAATACCTTATTAACAATATTGGAAAAACCAATATCTTTCAAAATTTTAATTACCCAACTAGGTGTTATAGACTTAGCAGTAGGCGTAAATGCTAAATGCTGCAATTGCCATAATGCTGCCAAATGAGGGCCACTTCTATCATCTTCTACCATAAAATCATGAATAATATATAACCCTCCAGGGTTAAGAATATCTATAGCTTTACGAGCTAATTTAGGAATTTCTTCTCCAGGGACACCATTATAAAGATAACTCATCAAAACAGCATCAAAATTTGCTGATGGCCAATCATAATCAAGGGCATCGCATCCAATAAAATGAATACGATCAGATAAACCTGCCTCAGAAACCTTTTTCCTACCTAATTTAATTACATTTGGAAAATCTAAAATAGTAACAGATAAATTAGGGTTTTTTTCACATAGACGAATGGCAAAACCTCCCGTTCCTCCTGCAACATCTAATAAAGAGTTGACTTCAGAAAAATCAATCATATTAGCCAAACTCTGCCCTGGCCCTAATGAACCTGCATGCTGTGAGTCACTATATATTTCTGCCTCTTTTTCATTATCCATCCATTTTGCATAACTATTTATATCATCTTTATGCATCTTATTGGTAACTACTCCTTCAAGTTGCTGCATGAAACCGTACATTTGTCGGTCAATTTGTAAACGAAGATAATCTCCAAAATCATATTTTGCATCTTTAACTAAGTACTTTTCAGCTCCTGTAGAGTTTTGATACTTTTCATTTTCTCGAATAAGCAAACCAATGCTTGTCAATGCTGTACAAATTGTTGAAATTCTATTTTCTGGAACAACAGCTAATTTTGCCAATTCTACTGAAGTTAATTTTTTTTTAGAAAGTAAGGAAAATAAATTGCAGTGTAGCGCCACAAATAGCGCTTTAGAAGCCATAAAACCAAAAGCAATATTTGAAATGTCTTCGGCTCTTTCAACCTGTTTCATAACATTTCCAAGATAAACATGATTAACAAAATGTAAATGATATACTAATTAGAAAATTTATACAAACTTATTAATAATGAGATTATTTCTTACTATAAATATTACTTAAGATACATTCCAAAGATACTTCTCCAATTATATTGTTATTTTTATCAACTATTAATGCCTTATGGTTTGGATCAGAAGCGATTATAGGTAAGGAATCTTCGAGTGTTTTATTAAAAGCAATTTTAGTGCCTTTAATATTATTCGTTTTTTTCATAATAGAAGATATTTTAACTATTCTGGCCATATTTATATCTTTAATAAAATCTGATATATAGTTATTTTTAGGTTTAAGTAAAATTTCCTCTGTACTCCCTGTTTGAATTATTGACCCATCATGTAAAATTGATATTTGATCTCCTATACGAATAGCTTCATTTAAGTCATGAGTAATAAATACAATAGTTCTATTTAATTCTCTTTGAAGATCTAATAAAGTATCTTGCATACTAGTCCTAATTAATGGATCAAGTGCTGAAAAAGCTTCGTCCATTAAAAGCACTCCTGCATTTGTTGCTAAAGCTCTAGCTAAGCCGACTCTTTGTTGCATTCCTCCTGAGAGTTGATATGGATATTTATTTTCGAAGCCATCTAAACCAACTTTTTTTATCCATTTTTGACTTCTTTGAATGGCCTCTCTCTTATTGACTCCCTGGATTAATAACCCAAATGATATATTTTGCACTACAGTACGATGTGGTAATAAACCAAATTTCTGAAAAACCATTGAAACTTTATACTTACGAAATTCTCTAAGTTCATTTTGGGTCATTGTTAAAATATTCTCTCTATTAACAAAAACTTGTCCTGAAGTAGGCTCAATCAATCTATTGATATGACGAACCAAAGTTGATTTACCAGAACCTGACAATCCCATAATGACATGGATTTGGTTAGTATTAATTTTAAGATTTATATTATTAAGTGCTAAAACATGATTATGCTCAACTAATAGACTATGCTTATTATTTTCTTCCTTTAGATACTTCATCATAGCTTGGGGTTTATTGCCAAAAATTTTATAAAGATTTTCAATATTTATACAAATATCAGTCATTTTTATTACTATTTTTATGTTTTTGCATACGCTTACCATAACTTTGTAAAGCTCTATCAAATATAATTGCAATTGCTACTATAGCTAATCCATTTATTAAGCCTAAAGCTAAATATTGATTCTGAATGGCTTGTAATACAGGAATACCTAATCCTCTAACTCCTATCATTGAAGCTATTACAACCATTGCCAAAGCCATCATGATTGTTTGGTTAATACCCGCAAAAATATTTGGCAATGCTAAAGGAAGTTGAACCTCTAAAAGACGTTGTTTGTAATTAACACCAAATGCATTAGATGCTTCAATAATATCTCTATCGACAAGCCTGATTCCAAGATTAGTTAAACGTATAATTGGGGGCATTGCATAAATACAAATAGCAATGAGGCCAGGAACTTTGCCAATTCCTAAAAGCATCAAAACTGGCAACAAATATACAAAAATTGGAATAGTTTGCATGACATCAAGAACTGGATTAAATATATTTTGTATTCTATCAGATCGTGACATCCATATTCCTAGCGGTATTCCAATAATTATACATAAAATAGTGGCTACTGATATTAAGGCGATAGTAGACATAGTATCTTCCCACATACCTAGATATCCAATTACAAAAAAAGTTAATACTGTCACTAATGAGAATCTCCAACTTCTGGATGCAAAATAACATAAAGATGCAATAATTATTATTAAGATTGGCCATGGAGTATTAAGTAAAACCTTTTCTATCCAAATCAAAAACCATAATAGAGGGTCAAAAAAATTCTCTATAGACTCCCCATGGTTCCTAGAAAATGTGCGAAAGGTATTATCTATTAGATTTTTTATATCTCTTAAACCACTCCGAGATATTTCTGGAAATTCTCTAAAAAATTCAATCATCTAAATCTTTCATATAAATAAAAAGTTTAAGTATTAATATACTTATAAAGCTTTTTTAACTTTTTGTGAGGCTTCATTAGGTATCCAGTTAATCCATATATCAGGATAACTCTCCAGAAATTTAATAGCCCCATCCATTCCTTGGGCTTGATTATCTTCCATGTAAACAAGCATTCTATTCATTACATCTCCAGGAAATATTCTTTTACTAAAATATTTCATTACCTTATGCATTTTCTTTACCTCTAGTGTAACAATAGTATTAACACTGGACTTAGTCCACGCTGAAGGTTTTGGATCAATACATACTTCTGGGCCCTTAGAAATACAACTATCCCAATTTTTCGCCCCAGCAAATGGAACTCCAAAATTTATTAATTTCATATTATATTTTCCGATTAATGAAGTTGGTGACCAATAATAACCAAACCAATTTTTACCGCGTTGTGCAGCCTTAGTCATGGATGCATCTAAACCGGCTTTAGAGCCTGGATCAACTAGAAGCCATCCCTTCTTTTTCATTTCAAAAGCTATAAAAAGACTTTGATTAGATAACTGACACCCCCATCCTGCAGGACAACCAATAAATTCTCCTTTGGAAGGATCTTCCTTAGCTGGAAATAGGTCAGGTCTTTCTAGTATATCTAATACTGTTTTAAATTGTGGGTTACGTTTTAGTGTGTCTGGTGTTACCCACCATCCTTCTCCTAATTCAGTAATAGGACCATCATTAGCTGAAAACAAACGACCTACTTCAATTGCTTTTTGAAGTGGTTCGGCGACAGAATTTGTCCATAACTCTGGTGCTACTTGGGGCCTTCCCTTCTCATTCATTGTAACAAAAGTAGCCGTTGTAGCTCCTGGAATTAATTCAACTTTACACCCATAACCTTCTTCTAAAATAAATTTATCAATATTTGCCATTAATGTAGCTGAAGGCCAATTCATATCAGCCATTTGGAAATCACAATTTGAAGCAATAGCTTTAAAAGATAGCAAGAAAAAAAATACATAAAATATTAAAATTGAAAGTGATATTTTTTTCATGGAAAATTTTCCTAAGCAATAATAAACTTATTACTACTCTAATATATTTCTTAATATTAAGTTACTTATTTTTTAATAACGTGTAGTAAACGTGAAGTAAGTTCCATTTAACAGAAATATTTGGCAGTAAAATGCTAGTAAATGTATACAATTCTATAAAACATTTACCCAATTTAAATATAATATGATATTGAGAACTAATAAGCCGCCTTAGCTCAGGGGTAGAGCACGTCATTGGTAATGACGGGGCCGCAAGTTCGAATCTTGCAGGCGGCACCATTATATGTATTATATAATTTTAAGAGGGGGCATAATCAAATGGTAGATAATTTATTTTCATGGAAAGATAAAGCTGTGGCTATAACTGGAGGAGGTAATGGTATAGGATTAGCTATAGCTATTGCAGCTAAAAACTTAGGAGCTAAAGTTTCTATATCAGACATAAATGAAACTGATCTAAATGCAGCTAAAGATCAATATGGCTTTAACGTATGTTTATCTGATGCAGGTAAAGAAAAAGATATTTTAAACTTTATAAGCAATACAGAAGAAAATATTGGAGATATAGATATATTTTTTGCTAATGCAGGTGTAGCAAGAAGTGGAACTCTAGATACATCCGATGAAGATTGGGATATTTCCCATAGAGTAAATGTAATGCATCATGTTTGGGCTGCTAGAGCAGTAATTCCTTCTATGAGGAAGCGAAATGATTGTCGCTTTATCACTACGGCATCTGCTGCAGGACTATTATCAGAAATTAATTCAGCATCATACTCTCTTACTAAACATGCCGCTGTTGGATTTGCAGAATGGCTGTCAATTGTATATGGAAAAGATGATAGTGAAGGTAATGCCGTCACAATATCATGTCTTTGTCCTCAAGGAGTTAATACAGCTATGACTGCCAACATGGAAAATGGTGGCGTTGCGGGAATTGATGGAATGTTAAACCCTAGTGATGTGGCGAACACTGTAATTTCAACAGTAAGTGAAGGAGGTTTTCTAATTCTTCCTCATCCTGTTGTAAAAGAATATATTAAATTTAAAACAGCTGACTACCCTCGTTGGTTGGGAGGAATGAGAAAACTGTATGCTAAATTCAAAGGCTCATACTAGTTACAACTAAAAAAATATAAAATAGACTTTAACGTCTACTTTCTATAATTAGAAATAACAATATATTTAAATGCATGAAGATATATTTATAGGAGACATAGATGACATCTAAAAAAGTTTGGCAATTATATCTTTCCGGTGAAATTCATACAAATTGGAGAGAAGAAATTGAAAATATGTGTAAATTAAAAAATTTACCTATAATATGCAATTCTCCAAACACTATTCATGAAGATTCAGATGATTGCGGAGTCAATATTTTAGGTCAAGAACAAGATAAATTCTGGCATGATCATAAAGGCGCTTCAATAAATGCTATAAGAAATTCAACTTTGATAAAAAACTCAGATATAATAGTTGTAAAGTTTGGTGAACAATACAGACAGTGGAATGCTGCTTTTGATGCTGGAATAGCTAAAGCTCTTGATAAATCTATTATTACGCTTCATGACGACAAACTTAATCATGCTCTTAAAGAAATAAACCAAGCTGCATCTGCTTCTTGCCGCTCTGTAGAACAAGTTGTTAAAATTCTTTCTTATTTAATTAATGGTGAACTAGAAAGTAAATCTTTAAATGTTGCTGAATAATATGAAGGAATTTTTATGGCAAATAAAAAAGGGATAACAAGAAGAGCGCTTTTATCAGGCACAGCCATTTCAATTGTACCAGCAAGTTCTATAGCACAATCCATAGGTGATGAATCCCCATCTTGGATGAAAACCCCTGGATCATCATTTAATGAGTATGGTTTTCCTTCCTCACAAGAAAAAAATACGAAACGAGAAATATTTCAACCTTATGAGGAATATGCACCAGGGTCAGGTGTAGCTATGACGCCTCTTGAAAAACTAGAAGGGATTATTACACCTAATGGTTTACATTTTGAAAGAAGTCATAATGGAGTTCCAAATATAGATGCTAGACAACATGAATTACTAATTCATGGTTTAGTTAAAAACCCCTTAGTTTTTAAGATGGAAGATCTACTAAAATATCCTATGGAAACAAAAACTTATTTTATAGAATGCGGAGGAAATAGTTTTTACAACTCTAATGCTTTCCCAATTGCAATAGATAGAACATGCGGCTCAATTCATGGACTCATGTCTACCTCAGAATGGACAGGAATTCCCTTAAAAAATATTCTTAGAGAAGCAGGAGTTAACAAAGAAGCGCTTTGGCTCTTAGCTGAAGGAGCTGATTCCGCCGCAATGAGTAGAAGTATTCCATTAGAAAAAGCTTTAGACGACACGCTTATTGCACTTTATCAAAATGGAGAAAGAATTAGACCGGAACAAGGATACCCAATGAGATTAGTAGTTCCTGGTTGGGAAGGAAATATAAGTATTAAATGGTTAAGACGTATAAAGCTAACTAAAAAACCTACTTATACCAAAGATGAAACTTCAAAATACAGTGATTTACTCGCTAATGGCAAAACATTACAATTCACTTTTCCTATGGAAGTTAAATCAGTGATAACACAACCAACCGCAGGCCCCATACCTCTAAAAAAAGGACCAATCCATATTACGGGTCTGGCTTGGTCAGGACTTGGGAAAATTAAAAAAGTTGAAGTTTCAACAGATAAAGGAAAAACTTGGAAGACTGCAGATATAGATGGAGCAAATCAACCATTATCTCCTGTAAGATTCAGATTTAACTGGATATGGAATGGAGAGGAATGCTCAATTGAAAGCAGAGCTACCGATAGTAAAAATAATATTCAACCACAGAGAAAAGAGTGGTCCATAAAATATGGTCTTGGACATCTATATCATAATAATTCTATCCAAATATGGAGAATAACTCCAGATGGAAAAGTGTTTAATGAATATGACGATCTTGCTCAAAATGAAAAATGGTCAGAAGAATAATATTTTAGAAGGTAATACTTATGTCTAAAATTAAATTATATTTAGTTCCTCTAATATTAATTTATAACCTATTATCCATTTCTGTATCAGTAGCAAATAATGATATAAATTTTAATTTAGGTAAAAGTATAAATGAAGATTTAATATCTAAAATTGATAACCTTGACTCAAAATTTCTAGATTTAAATTTAGATAAAGAGCTCCATAAGGAAACTATACTTAAAATTAATTCTAATAATAAAATTAACTCATTCAAATATGTAAATATTAAAAATAACAATTCTTTAAATCAAACCACTCAGCAGTTCAAAAAAAATGAAATTAATTGGCACAGAAATAATTTAGATAAAATTGAAATTCAGAAAAGAATTTTAGCTCAAGATATATCTATTAGCCCTACGAGTATCAAATTGCCAGATGGAAACGGTACAGTAGAAATGGGAGAAAAAGTCTATCAAGCTAAATGTCTTTCATGTCATGGTACAGAAGGAAGAGCAGAAGAGCTGGATCAAAAAGTAGAAAGTCTCAGAGGTAACTCAAATTCTATAAAAATTATTGCCTTTGAATCTTTATCTGGTGGGTTAGGTAGTTTAAATTCTGAAATGCCTATTAGGTCAGTAGGCTCCTTCTGGCAATACTCTACTACTTTGTTTGATTATATTCGAAGAGCTATGCCATATTTTAATCCGCAATCATTAACTAATGATGAAGCCTATGCCGTAACTGCCTATGTTTTATTTATCAACAATATTATTACTAAAGATCAGAATATTAATGCAGATACTCTTAAAACCATAAATATGCCTAATAAAGCTGGTTTTATAGACTCCTGGGGGCCTGATTGGTGGAGATCATGGATACATCAAAAATATTCTATAATTTTTACATGCTCATTACTAACTGGAATTTTGTTAATAATTTTATTCGCGAGAAAACTTACACAAAAGAGAAAACAAATAAATATTATAAAAATTCTTCTCACAACAACTATTTTTAGTTGGATAGGAATATATCATGGAATCCCAATTGGAACACAAAAAGTATATAACAGTTATAATAATTTAAAATTAAATAATGGGGATTGGGAAAATATACTCTTTGAACCTATTTTTGTAATACTTACCACATTTATTATTATAACAACTCTAATTTGGGGGAGAGGAATATTCTGTGGTTGGATATGTCCTTTCGGAACTATTCAAGACATCATTTATAAATTTAAAAGTACTTTTTTTAAATTTATAAATTTTGAAATACCAAATAATATACATAACAAATTAATTTATATAAAATATGTAATATTTATAGCAATTATTTTTAGTGCTACATATGCGACAGGTAATAATTTATTATTTGAATTTGAACCTTTTAAAACAATCATCCAAGATAAGTTTAATACTTCGACTATACTTATTTTATGGTCTTTTGTGCTTTTGAGTTTTGTATTTTTTATAGAAAGAGGTTTTTGTCGTTACCTATGTCCTACAGGAGCAGCTTTAAGTTTAGCTAGTCATTTTCAAGTTATCAACTGGCTAAATACAATCAAACCTTCTAAATCTACAGAGGCCCAAGCCTATGCTTTAAAATGCCCAACCAAAGCAATAAAAAATGACGGGACTATAAATGAAAAAGAATGTATTTTATGTCTATCTTGTCAAATATATTTAAATGATAAAAATTTAGTTTCTAAAAGTAAAACTTCTATAAGAAAAAAAAGTAATAATAATTCTCCAGCTTTAGGACCAGCTAATTGATAAAAAATATAATTAAAAATATATTAATACTTTTATTTACAATTTTTAGTATTTCTATTGCTAAGGCAGATATGAATGATCCTCTGCAAAGTAGAATTAACCCAGGTATTGTTGCAAAACTTTTTCCGCAGGCGGAATCATTAGGCGCTCCTACTGGTTCACCTCCATATATCCCTGTTTTTGGAACAGAAAGTAATAAAAGTGTTGATGTTAATATTTTGCATAGTTGGAGACAAGAATTTTTACAAGTTAATGCAAGAGAACCTACTAAAGAAGAAGAAGAAGAAAAAATCGCTTCTCTTCAAAAAAAAGGGGAAAAAAAAGCTATTGGTTTTTTGTTCTCAACGTATGAAACGACTAAAGCTAAAGGATATTCTGGAGACCATTTCGATATAATAGTTGGTTTAAAGACTGATGGAAGACTGGCTGGTTCAGTGATAGTAGAACTACATGAGCCTATGATATGCCCCACTTGTGTCCCACAAACAAAGCTTACTGCTCTTCATGAAACATTTGTAGGTGCTAATATAAATAGGAGAGTTAATTTAAACTCAGGTACAGGTGGAGGCCGAGGTTACGATGGAGTAACTGGTGCAACTATTAGCGCTACTCTAACAACAAATGGTATTATTACTGCAGCTAAAAAAATATTAAGACAAACCGGTCTCGGCGCCAATGAAGGCCCCTTTTATTTAGATGTTGATAGTTTTGTGGAATATAATTGGTCTGAACTGGTTAATTGGGGAGGTGTAGTAGGTAAATCATTTACTTATGAAGAAATTCGTAAAGAATTGAATCCAGAAAATGAAGATTATTTAAGAAATCCTGATAAAAATTTCACAACTATCTTTGCAGGTTTGGCAAGTCCAGCTTCAGTAGGAAAAAATATATTTGGGGGTAAATGGTATTCATATCATGTATCTCAGTTGGCTACTGGAGATAATTTATTAGTAGTATTAGCGTCTGGTTTATATTCTTGGAAAAAAAATGATTATGACAGAATAAGCTTAGTACAAAAAGATAATAAGTGGAAATTTACTAAAAATGAAGCTCTGAAGGCTACTGCATTAAGGATTAAAGAAAAGCCTAATCTATCGCAAATTGGTTTATTAAGAATTCCTAAAGAATGGGGGTTTAATCCTCTAGAGAAATGGTCATTGGAGTTTTCAGTAGATGAAAAATTTGCAAATGGTAATTTTACATTAAATTATGAGCTACCAAAACAGTTAATTACTGGGGACCCAGTTGCTTTAGAAGATGCTGGTTTAAGACCCATTAAAACTGCTTTTTTAGGTCTAGTTAGAGAGAGCAAATTAAGCGGATGGCAATCAGAATGGGCTAATCAAGACTTTTCAATATTAATTTTATTGTTTTTATTAATAATATTATCTTTGCTCTTAATTTTTCAAAAAAAATTATCTTCCAATAAAAATATTCATACGTATATCAGGTTTGGGTTTTTAACGATTACACTTACTTGGATTGGATGGATAGCTCAAGCTCAGCTGAGTATTGTAAATATAATTTCTTATGCACAAGCTTTAATTCAAGGGAAAGGATATACACAATTTTTATTTGAGCCCTTAATGTGTATAATATTTATCTATACACTTATTACTCTGATATTGTTAGGAAGAGGAGTCTTTTGTGGATGGTTATGTCCTTTCGGAGCAATGCAAGAATTAGCCTATAAATTTGGAAGGATAATAAAACTTCCAGAAATTCATATTCCATTTTGGTTAAATGAGAGATTGTGGGTTCTCAAATACTTAATACTAATGCTAATTACTGCAACAATTATAATTGGTAACGAATGGTCTTATAGTCTTATAGAGATAGAACCATTTAAAACAGCTATTACATCATACTTTGATAGAAGCTTACCCTATGTATTTTATGCGGTAATTCTAATTGGTATAGCACTCTTTACAGAGAGATTTTTTTGTCGATTTATGTGCCCGCTTGGAGCAGTTTTAGCGTTTTTAGGAAGGTTCCATATTTTTGATATTATACCAAGAAGACCTGAGTGCGGAAACCCTTGTCATCTCTGTGAAAAATCATGCCCAGTGCAGGCAATAGCTCCTTCTGGTAAAATAAATATGAATGAATGTTTTCAATGCCTGGATTGTGAAGTAGAGTATTTTGATGATAGCAGATGTCCGCCATTAATTTTTGAGAAAAAAACGATTCGAAAAAAGTCTTAAAAATAGCTAATTTTTTATTTTTGAAACACTAAATATAGTACCTATATAATAAAAACACATATAAATATGTATTTTTATTAAAAATAGGTTGAACTTATGTTGAAAATAGGTTTTTCTAATAGCTAGAGAGAGTCGTTCGTAAAACTATGGGCGACATTAGTCGTCGCTCATTATTTATAATGAACGATATATGTATAATAATTTCTTCTTCTTTTGAAAGAAGAATGTAAACACGGGAGGAATCCCCATATGTCAAAAATTTTGAAATATGGCTTCGTGGCTGCAGTATTTGCAGCAACATTAGGTATGATCTCAAGTGCATTTGCGCAAGGTGTTGACGTCCTTAGAGGGGGCGGCGGTGCTCAGCCAAATTATGTAACTGATGACATGCTTTTAAATGCTCATGTGGATCCAATGAATTGGATGCACTATGGTAAAGACTATGAATCAACTCGTTATCATCAAGCTGCTCAAATCAACCAGTCTAATGCTGCTGATTTAGTTGCAAAATGGTATCTATCATTTGGTGTGTTAGAAGGACAAGATAGTCAACTTAACGTTGTTGGTGGTCAAGGTTATGTAACAACATCATTTAACAGAGTTATCTCTGTTGATACAGCTACTGGTGACATTCTTTGGAAATATGAGCGTGAGCTTCCAGCTGACGTTTATCCAGAATTATGTTGTGACGTTGTGAATCGTGGTGCTACACCTTATTTAGACAGTGTATATTTAGCTACTCTAGATTCTCATCTAGTACGTTTAGCTAATAGCACAGGTGAAGTATTATTCGACGTTGCTGTAGGAGACTACACATACGCTGAAACTTCAACAATTATGCCAATGGCTCTTAAAGGTAAACTAATCCAAGGTACTGCTGGTGCTGAATACGGTGTTCGTGGTTGGGTTCGTGCTTTATCTGCTGAAGACGGAAGTGTTGTATGGAATACATACACAATTCCAGCTGAAGGTGAGCCAAATGTTGATACATGGGCAGGTGAGTCATGGAAATATGGTGGTGGTTCTGGTTGGATCACTGGTTCATATGACCAAGATTTAGATCTTCTTTACTGGCCAATTGGTAACCCTGGACCTGACTTTGATCGTCACGTGCGTCTAGGTGATAACCTTTACAGTAATTCAACATTAGTACTTGATCCAAACAATGGTGCTATTAAAGGTTGGTTCCAATACACTCCGAATGATCCATATGATTATGACGGTGTAAATGAAGTAATCTTAGCTGACATTGATGGTAAAAAAGTATGGTTACACGGTGACAGAAATGGTCACTTATACTCAATCGATAGAACAAACAATCGTTGTAACTGGGTTGTTGCAATGGGTAAAATTAACTGGACTCCAGGCTTCCGCGACAACTGTCGCCCAATTATGGCTTGGGAAGAAGGTGGTGACCCAACTATGGATGTTGTATACGATCGTGTAACAAAAAACATTGCTCCTTCACTTGACGGTGGTAAAGAGTGGCACCCAATGTGTTATTCACCACGTGTTAACATGGTGATGGTTCCGCTTTATAACTTCTCTATGGATCTTCAAGCGAAGAAAATGGAATGGCGTCGTGGTGAGTGGTACTTAGGTGCTAAAGTTATTACTTTTAATTCAGGTAATGGCTCAATCAAAGCTTTTGATGCATCAAACGGTGACATTAAATGGATGCGTCCATCTAGTGCTCCAGCAACTGGTGGTATGCTATGTACTGCAGGTGGCTTAGTATTCTATGGTGATGCAGAAGGTTATTTCCACGCTGTACGCGATGACACTGGCGAAGAACTTTATCAGTTCAACGTTGGTACTGGTGTACACGGAAACCCAACAACATATACAGTTGACGGACAACAAATGGTGTCTGTAGTTGTAGGTGCTGGTGGTGGTGGAATTTGGCCACTAAGTTATGGTGAATGGCTTAAAAACCATACTAAAGGCGGCGGAGTATTTACTTTCGGTTTAAACTAGTAAATACCTAAGCTTTTAGGATAGCTAATTTAAGGGAAGGTGAAATTCACCTTCCCTTTTATTTTAATTTAATTTAGATTTACATTTAAAATATTAAAAATATACAGTAAAATTATAGCCAAAAAAATAAATTGATCTATATATACATAGAATTAAAAGGAGTATAATAAAATGAAAACCATCTTATCAACATTTCTATCTATCTTATTTATAAGTATCAGTTTTATAGGTAATTCTTCTGCAGGAGAAGTATTAGATAATATTAGAAAAACTAATAAAATCATATTATGTGCAGGACCATATGCTTGGCCATACACTTCTACTGCAAATTATCCAAGAGGTTTTGATATTGACATAATTAGTCAAATTGCTGCTAAAGAACAACTAAATTTAGATATTTACTGGGCAGAACAAAAAATGCGTGGTGGTCTAGGAAAAGCTCTTCGTCATTCTATTATGAAAGGGCGTTGTGATTTATATATGGGTATAGCAAATAGTGATAGTTCAAAGGAAGAAATTGAAGAGAAGAATTTAGTCTTTACAGTTGCATACTTAGGAGTAGGCTATGTTCCTATTGCAAACCCAGAAGTAGAAGACTTTACTACTCTTGAGGAAATTAAAGGTAAGTATAAACCTGGTGTTGCTATGTCTACAGCCATAGATGGTTATTTATTTTATAATGGTTATGACCGAGATTTATTTGCTAGAAAACCGACTGAAATTGATGGCGTTGCTAAACAAGAGATTTCTATGGCCTTAGTGATGTCTACTCAGTTAGCTAAAGCAAGATTAAAATATAAAGATGCCCCTTTCAGAGTTATAAGAAGCTTTACCCCGCCTTTAGAATTGAGTTGGAATGTAGCTGGTGTAATTAGAGGTGGAGATAATGAGTTGCTTAATTTATTAAATACTCATCTAACTGAAATGATGAATGATGGTACAATAGCTGAAATGGTAGAAAAATATAATGTACCATACTTTAAACCTTTCAAAGAAGTAGGAAGTACTTATACTGCTACCGAAGAACTTGAAGAATAAGTTACTTTATAATATTGGGAGAGAAAAAATGACTTTAACTAGAAAGTATTACATTAATTTGTTTTTTATAGTAACGCTTGCATTATTTTTTATGAGTGCTGTTTACGTCACTAACTCTGTAGCTAAAGACGAAATGGATTTATATGGAGACATGCTCGAAGATGATATGGTAAACCCATTTGAGGGCGACGAAGAAGCAATAGCAATAGGCTATGAACGATTTAATAGTCGTTGCTCTTATTGCCATGGAATGAGGGGTATAGGAGCAAAAGGGCCACCATTAACTCGAGGTTATTATAAAGTAAGTGGAGGGACAAATATTAATTTATATTCCACAATAGCATCTGGACTAACTATAAATGGAAGACCTACACAAATGGGTGCATTTTCTAGAACAATCAGCGATGATGATATTTGGAGAATTATAGCTTATATGAGACAAGAATATAAAGATAGAAAAGCAGCCGGAAGTGATTTTAAATATGGTGTATATCCATAGCAATTTGAATATTTATAAAGGGCAACTTGATTGTTGTCCTTTATTAACTTACTGGCATACCTATTTCTCTTAATAATTTTTGTAAAATCATTGCAGCGTAATCTCTATAATCTTCTGCAATCATCATAAAAGCACCTCTACCTCCTATGACTCCCCTCTCAAAATAACCATCTAAGAAAGGCTCTTCATTTATTATAACTAATCCATTAACAGTTATATTTTCCTCAATGGCTATATCTCTTATATTCATAGGGTGAATTCCATTATTAGCTCTACCATCTCCTGACAAGTCTATTACTTTTCTACCACTATCAATATTATTATTTTTTATTTCTTTAATTGAAAAACTTAAAGCTCCTGCTATTGAAGTTTGTCCTCCGGCAATAATCCGAGGAGACTTCCTTATTATTCTGGCATATTCAGCAGCATCCGCAGCATCCTTAATAATATGCCATCCGCCTACTAAAACCTGTTCTTCATTATCTGACCACTGAACCATTGCAACGGCAATGCCATTTCCTCCAGTGGACTCAATAGCAGCAATTACATCAGGATGTCTAAAAGCTGCTCCTACTCCTCTTATTTGCAATTGATATTCTTCTTCATCCACACTAGAAGACACATCAACTGCTAATACAAGTTCTAAATCGACATAAATATTTTCTGATAAACTGGTTTTACAATAAAAAAAAGTTAATATTAACAAGATAATATAATTTAAATTAATTTTCATTATTACTCCTGCTTTTGATTATTTGTAATTGATTGAGTGACCATTGAACAGTTTTTACGACATTTCTATCTTTATCATCTTTTAAAGATTCTAATGAATTAATAATCAGATCTGATGGTTCTCCTATTTCACCAAGTGCTTCTGCAGCTAAGGCACGATATTGTGCATTTTCATGTTGCAACATGATAAGTAAATTATTTATAGCATCTTTTGCTTCGTTCCCAATTTCTGCAAATGTCTTTAATATATTAGGTGTTAACATATCATCGTCATACTCGAGCATATATATTAATTCTGGAATAGATTTATTACCTTTTTTTCTTAATGCTTGAATTGCTGCCCACTGAACATTTACATCAAAGTCAGACAAAGCTGTAACTAAATCAGGAATTACATCATCTGCCTCATCACCCATATTAGACAAAGTGTCGATTGCGACCCTTCTAATTATAGGTGACCCTCTATTCATATAATCAACTAATTTATCTTTTACTGGCAAAGCTTTTTTTCCAAAGTTAGCTATCCCTTTAATTGCCGCATAGCTAACTCTCTGATCTGGATCATCTATAGATTTTAGCAATGTATCTACTATGGCATAAATAACCATCTGCTTTGCCTCAGCAAACATAAGGAAGTTGCCTTCCATTTCAGGACCTACTTTTGGCCATATCATTTCATCTGGTTCTGCTAACCAGCCAATTTCACCTGGCATAGAATCATCACCACCAATTTTCCTAAGAGCAATAACTGATTCTAACCTTACGTTTATATCTTCATGCTTAGAATTCTGTATTAAAAGAGGAACTGCTACCATAGCTTTTGCACCTAAAGCCCCTAATGACCTAATACATATTATTCTCATATATAATTGGTCTTCAGTATTATCAAGAGGCTTCGATACTTCATCCATCATAGCTGCAACTGAAATTGGACCCATTTTACCTAAAGTAGATAACGCTGCATTTCTAACATAGTCTTCAGGGTCTCTTAATAAACCTACAAGTTCTGGAACTGCCATAGCTGATTTTTTTCCAAACGAAGTTAATGCCCCTGCTGCAGACCATCGTATTTCCCAATTTTCATTGCCTAAGGCTTCAATTAAAGCTGGAACTGTTTTATTTGCTTGCCCCCCTATTCTCTCTAGAGCTCTAATAATTTCCATTCTTACTTGATGAGAATCATCATTCCTCAAACTAAAAATCAAATCATCAATTATAAAATTTGCATTAGAAGATAATCTACCTAATTCTTGAATAGCCTCAACTTTCTCTAATTGCGACCCATCTTTTAAAATTAACGCTCTTTCTTTAACATAGTTATAATCTGCAGCATGCAATAAAACTCTAGGTATACTTATTATAAAAATAATTATAAATAATTTTAATTGCATGAAATAGGTACCTGCTATAAATTTTTTTTACTATTTAACTTAGAATGCTACTTACATTCATTATAAAGACTATAGATAAAAACATATGAATTCAAAAATAACAAAACAAAGTGATTATAAGGCAGCTAATTTTGTTCTACAAGATGTAAATTTAGAATTTATTTTAAATTCTAGAAATACTACTGTAACGAATACAATGAGATTTATAAATACGTCAGGCGATATAATTTTAGATGGCGTTGAAGTTGGATTGATATCTATTTTTTTAAATAATAAAAAACTTAATTCTAGAGAATATAAACAAAATAAAAAACAAATTACTATATTTTCACCACCCAAAATATCTACAATTGAAATAACTACTAATATAAGTCCTATTCTAAATTCTAGGCTAGAAGGCTTATATGTTTCAGACGATATATTTGTAACGCAATGTGAAGCACAAGGATTTAGAAGAATTACTTATTTTCCAGATAGACCTGATATTTTATCAGTTTATACCGTTAAAATTATAGGTGATAAGAAAAAATTTCCTGTTATGTTATCAAATGGAAACCTTACATCAAAAAAAATAATTAAAAATAACCTAGAAGTAGTATGGCATGATCCTTTTCCTAAACCTTGTTATCTTTTTGCTTTAGTAGCTGGAAAATTAGCAAAAAACAGTCGTAAATTTCTAACTAAATCAAATAAACACGTAGACTTAAATATTTGGATAAGAAAAGAAGATAAAAATAAAGTCAAATTTGCTATGGATAGCTTAGTAGAAGCAATGAAATGGGATGAGCAAAAATATAACCTTGAATATGATTTAAGTATTTTTAATATTGCCGCAATTAATAATTTTAATATGGGTGCAATGGAAAATAAAAGTTTAAATATTTTTAATTCAAAATATTTGATTTCTGATAGTAAAACATCCACTGATAATGAGTATGACTTTATAGAAACTATTGTTGCTCATGAATATTTTCATAATTGGACAGGTAACAGAATAACTTGCAGAGATTGGTTTCAGTTAAGTCTTAAAGAAGGGCTGACAGTTTACAGAGACCAAGAATTTTCGTCTGATATGGGTTCAAGAGCGGTAAAAAGAATAAAGGATGTAAGGCTACTTCGCACTGTACAATTTGCTGAAGATGCTGGTCCATTAGCCCACTCAGTCCGACCAAAATCTTATGCAGAAATAAATAATTTTTATACATCTACAGTATATAATAAAGGAGCAGAATTAATTAGAATGCTCGAAAGTATTTTATCAGAAAAAGGCTTTTTAAAAGGCTTTAAATATTATATTAAAAAATATGATGGAATGGCAGCCACCTGCGAAAATTTTATTTCTTCTATGGAAAAAGTAAATAATATAAATTTGAAGCAATTTTATTTATGGTACTCACAAGCCGGTACCCCTGAGATAGAAATAGAACCATATTATAATAAAAAAGCAAAAACCTTAGAATTAAAAATCAAGCAAATTATTCCAAATACACCTAAACAAAAAAATAAAAAGCCTATGCTAATTCCATTAAAATTATCGCTATTAGGAAATAATGGTGAATTTTTTAATTTAAGTAAAAATAAGAATCAAAAAGAATTATTACTAATTATAAAACGTAACTCTCAGAAATTTTTATTTGAAAATATAACATCCCTCCCTGCAATATCTATTAACAGAGGGTTCACATCGCCTGTAAAAATAAACCTTAAGCAAAATATAAATAAGCTTAATTTATTAATGATGTATGACAATGATCCTTTTACAAAATGGGACACATTAAATAAATATTTTTTAAATTTATGCCTAAAGCAATCAAAATCAAAAAATAATGTTACAATTAGTAAATCCTTTATGGAAATAATTAAGAATATCTTAAAAAACTCATACAAAGACCCTTCCTTTACATCAGAATTATTATCTGTACCATCTGAAAATGAAATTGCAGAACATACTAATACATATGACCCAGAAAATATCCATAAAGCTAGAATAAGTATCTTAAAAAATATAAGTTCAGCTTTAAATCAACAGTTAAATTTAATTCTAGAAAAATCTTATAAAAATAATTCGACATCAAGAGAATGGAGATCTTTACATAATGTTTGTCTAGAATACCTAACTGCAGATAAAGGAAAAAATGCAGAACAAATAGCTTTTAAAGCATATAATTCTTCAGATAATATGACTATTCAATTATTTAGTTTAACATGTATTATTAATATAAAAGGAAAACAAAAAGATAAACTCATATCAGATTTCTATCAAAAATATAAAGATCAGCCAACAATGATAGAAAAATGGTTGCAAATCCAAGCATCTGCAAAAATTAAAAATAATTTAAATATTGTTAAAAAATTAATAAAACTTCCTATTTTTGATTATAAAAGTGCAAATAAAGTTCGTGCAGTTTTAACTACATTTGCAAAAAATAATTCTATAAATTTTCATCATATCTCAGGAAGTGGATATAAATTTATTGCAGATCAAATCATACATATTGATACTATTAATCCAAGTTCTGCATCTGGGCTTGCAACTTCATTTAGTAGTTGGAAAAAATTAGATCGAAATAGAAGAAAAACTATTAAAGAGCAACTTCTGAGAATAAGAAAAAAGGAAAATTTATCCACTAATACATTTGAAATTATAGATAATATTATTAAATCATAATTGTTTTAATCTAAACAATCATCTAAAATAATTTGAAAATTAAAGGTTTTATAAAAATGCAAAGTAAAAGAAAAATATTTGATGAATCTCATGATATCTTTAGAGAAAGTGTTAAACGTTTTGTTAAGAAACACGTAGTACCATTCCATAATGAATGGGAAAAGAAAGGTGTTGTCTCAAGAGACTTTTGGCTAGAAGCAGGTGCAGCTGGAATATTATGTCCAAACGTACCAGAAGAATATGGAGGTTCAGGTGCTGACTTTAGATATAATGTAATAATAGTAGAAGAATTTATGAAAGTAGGAGCTACAGGCCCTGGAATTTCTGTTCATTCAGATATAGTTACTCCGTACATATTACATTATGGAACAGAAAGTCAAAAAAATAGTTGGTTACCTGGAATGTGTGAAGGAAGACTTGTGGGAGCGATAGCTATGACAGAGCCAGGAACTGGAAGTGATTTACAATCGGTCAAAACTAATGCAAAAATAATAAACGATGATATTATATTAAATGGGCAAAAAACTTTTATAACAAATGGCCAAAATGCAGATTTAATAATTGTTGTTGCTAAAACCGATCCGAACTCTGGTGCCAAAGGCACTTCATTAATTATGTGCGAAGGAGATAGAGAAGGTTTTAAAAGAGGAAGAAACTTAGATAAAGTAGGTTTGAAGGCTCAAGATACATCTGAATTATTTTTTGATAATGTCAAACTTCCTGTTTCTAATCTTATAGGTTCACAAGGTAAAGGGTTTTATAATCTAATGGAACAATTACCTCAAGAACGTCTGGCTATTGCAGTTGCGGCTGTTGCAGCATCAGAAGCAGCATTAGATTGGACTATTGAATATGTAAATGAGAGAAATGCTTTTGGAAGAAAAATATCAGAATTTCAAAATACAAAATTTAAACTAGCAGAACTAAAAACAGAATTATCTGTAGCCCAAATATATGTTGATGAATGTATTAATAAACATTTAAATAATGATTTTGACGCCGTTGAAGGTGCTATGGCAAAATTATGGACAACAGAATTACAATGCAAATTAGTAGATGAATGTGTACAACTTCATGGTGGCTATGGTTATATGAGAGAATATCCAATTGCAAGATCGTGGGAAGATGCGCGAGTTCAAAGAATATATGGTGGAACCAATGAAATCATGAAAGAAATTATTAGTCGAACCTTAACGAAATAAAAAAGAAGGATGAAAAATGAATGAAGCTCTAATATTTGATACAGTTAGAACACCACGAGGAAAAGGAAAAAAAAGTGGTTCATTAAATGAAGTAGCACCTGTGCAATTAGCTGCAAAAGTTCTTAAATCTATAGAAAGCAGAAATAATTTAAATACAGAAGATGTAGATGATGTTGTTTTGGGTTGTGTTCATCCTATAGGGGAACAAGGAGCAGATATAGCAAGAACTGCTGTATTAGAAGCAGAATGGCATCAAACTGTAAGTGGAGTTCAAGTAGATCGTTTTTGTGCTTCAGGATTGGAGGCTGTTAATATTGCTGCTGCCCAAGTCATGTCAGGTCAAGCCAGTCTATCAGTTGGAGGTGGCGTTGAATCAATGTCAAGAGTGCCTTTGGGAAGTTCAGGAGGAGCATGGATGGCAGATCCAACTGTAGCTTATAATTCTTATTTTGTTCCACAAGGAATATCTGCTGATTTATTAGCTACAAAATATAATTATTCTAGAAATGATGTTGATAGTTATGCTGTTAGCTCTCAAAAAAGAGCATCTGAAGCATGGAAAAATAATAAATTTAAAAATTCAATTATTCCAGTTAAAGATCAAAATGACTTGCCTATTCTAGAAGTTGATGAATATATGAGACCTAACACCACTATGCAATCACTAGGAGCACTAGAACCATCATTTGAGAAAATGGGAAAATATGGTTTCGATGATGTTGCTATTTTAAAATATCCAGAAATAGAAGCTATTAAACATGTGCATCATGCTGGTAATTCTTCAGGAATAGTTGATGGAGCTGCAGGAGTTTTAATAGGAAATAAAGAAATGGCAGACAAGTATAATTTAAAGCCTAGAGCTAAAATTAGATCTTTTGCATCGATCGGTTCTGAACCCACTATTATGCTAACAGGTCCAGCCGATTCTGCAGAGAAAGCTCTGAAAAAAGCAAATATGAATGCCTCAGATATTGATTTATTTGAAATGAATGAAGCTTTTGCTGCCGTTGTATTACGTTTCATGGAAGCATTAAATGTTGATCATTCAAAGGTTAATGTTAATGGAGGAGCAATTGCTTTAGGGCACCCACTAGGTGCAACAGGAGCAATAATATTAGGAACAGTATTAGACGAATTAGAAAGAAGAAATTTATCGACTGGGCTAATAACTTTATGCGTCGGAGCCGGTATGGGTACAGCCACTATAATTGAAAGAGTTTAATGAATCTAAAAAATATAAAGCTCTTTTTTGACGAAGACAATATAGCTAATCTCTCACTTCAGTCTAAAAACACACTTATTAATGAAGTATTTATAAACGACTTTATAGAGACTATAGATTTCATATATAATAATAAGAATATAAAAGGTATAATAATTTCTTCCGATCAAAATCACTATAACTATGATTATGATCTAGATTTTCTTCTATCATTAAAAAACTCTAAGTCTATCTTTGATACTATTACCAAATTGAGCAAGTCATTAAGAAAGTTAGAAACAATTGGAATACCTATAGTAAGTATTATCAAAGGTGAAATAAAACTAGGTGGTTTAGAAATTATTTTACATAGTCATTATAAAATTGCTAGTAAAGACTCAAATACTAATTTTTATTTTAAAAATATGAAGTATTCCTTTACTCCTTTTATTGGAGGCACCCAAAGATTACCAAGACTAATAGGTATTAATGAAAGTATAAACTTATTTTTAAGTGATAAAATTTTATCAGCAGAGGAAGCGTTAGAAATAAACCTAATTGATGAAATTGTGGATGAAAGTCAACTAATTGATAAAGCAAAAAAGCATATTATTCAAAATCCAGTTTCACTGCAAAATTGGGATGATAATAAATTTAAAAACACTAAACTTAATCCATTTTCCTCTGAAAACTTAGGGTATTTTATATCAAAAATTGCATCTTTACATGCAAATACAGTTAATCACTATCCTGCGGTTAAAATATTAATGAGTTCTATTTATGAAGGCTTAAACACTGATATAAATTCTGGTTTAAAAATAGAAGCAAGACATTTTACTTGGCTGATCCAGAATATAGAAACAAGATCTATGATTGAAACAGCAATCTTATTTAATAAAAAAGAAAAAATACGAGAAGATATAATTTCAGAGTTTAAAAAATCCTTTGAAGAAAACTATGCAGCCGAAGGTGTGAGACTTTTAATTAATGGAGTTTCAGCAGCTTTAATTGAAAATGCAGGAAAAAGATTAGATTTTAAGGCTGGTCCTTTAGAAATCGCTGACAGTCTTGAAATCCAATGTGTAATAAATCAATTAGATTCTACTGATGCAGCAGTCGCCTCATTGATAAGATCAATGCAAAAAATTAATAGAAACGGACTATCAAAGAATAAAGGTTTTTATGATTACAATGAAGGAATAAAATGTAATATATGGCCTAGCTTAACTGAACTCATCCCAGAATCAAAAATACAACCCTCAGTTGAAGAGGTTGAAACAAGATTACTTTATAGTTCTATAAATAATATATTCTTTAATTATACTAAATACTCAGCTATTCAAAATGCTGAAGTATGTGACTATATGCTCATAAAAGAAATTGGTTTTCCGTTTTGGACTGGCGGCCCATTTAATTGGGTAAGGAAATATGGCATTGAATATTTCTGTAAAAAAAGCAATGAATATTCAAAATCGTTTGGCTCACGGTTTGTTATTAATCAAGATATTATAAAAATACTTAAATCCACTTAGTATTATTCCTCTATAAAATTCATAACTATAGAATTTATACAATATCTTAACCCTGTGGGCTCTGGCCCATCGGGAAACACATGCCCCAGATGCGATTCACATTTACTACATTTTACCTCTGTTCTTATCATTCCATGTGATGTATCCTGAACATTAATTATATTTTCTTCTTTAAATGGCGCATAAAAAGCAGGCCAACCCGAACCACTATCATATTTTGTCTTTGAATCAAATAATTTTTGATCACATGACACACACAAATAAACTCCTATTCTTTTTTCATCATTATATATTCCACTAAATGGAGGTTCTGTTGCTCCTTCTTTAGCTACAGCATACTGTTCTTTAGTAAGTTTATTATTTTTTATCGTAGTCATTTTATTTCCTATAGTTTATTTTATAAAACATATTAGTTATGTTTGTAAATATTGATATAATATAACAAAAAAAAAATTCAATATCTGGAGATTGAGATGATAGTTTTAGAATCTATAGAAGAACTGCAAAAATATGTTGGAAAAATTACTGGTAAAAGCCCCTGGGTGAATGTATCGCAAAAAAGAATAAATGAGTTTGCCAATGCTACAGAAGATTACCAATGGATTCATTTGGATGAAGAGAAATCTAAAAAAGGTCCATTTGGATCTACTATAGCTCATGGTTTTTTAACTTTATCTCTTGCTCCATGGATGAGTTACAACACTTATGAAGTGAAGAATATAGCCCACTCAGTTAATTATGGTTTAGATAAAGTAAGATTCTTATCTCCTGTAAAAGCTGGTTCTAATTTAAGAGGATCTTTTAAACTATTAGAAGTTACTCCTTCTAAATCAGGGTTTAAGATCAAAAACGAGCTTACTATAGAGATTGAAGGTGAAGAAAAGCCAGCATGTGTTGCTGAGACTTTGGGAGTATTATATCCTTCAAATTAACTAGGGATATAAATATTCTTTAAGCCATTTTTCGTTATCTGTTTTAAATAGTACTCTTTCATGTAATCTATTTTTGACGTCTTTCCAAAATTCTATTTTTTCAGGTACCACTATTCGCCCAGACCAAAAATTAGGTCGAGGAATAGTTTTATCTTTAAATTTATTTTCATAAAATTCTATATTTTTTTCTAAACTTTGGTACCCCTCAGGAAGATAACTTGACTGTTTACTTGCCCAAGCACCAATTTTACTTTCTCTAGAACGGCTTTCAAAATAATTATCAGCTTCATTATTTGGTAAATCTAATAGAGGGCCCTCAATTCTTATTTGTTTTTTTAGTGTTTTCCAGTGAAAACATAATGCCACTCTAACATTTCTCTCAAATTCTTTAGCTTTACGGCTATTTAAATTAGTAAAAAAAACAAAGCCTCTTTCATCAAATGTTTTGATTAGGACCATTCTAGCAGAAGGTATTCCTGCTGCGTCACATGTTGCTAAACAACATGCATTATAGTCATTGATTTCTTTTTCCTTTGCTTCATTTAACCATATAGAAAAAAGTTTCATAGGGTCAGAAAACTTTATAAACTCTTCACTTTTCATGACATTCCTTATATATTTATTTTATAGTATTATATAGGATAATATTCTTAATAAGATAATTAATTTTATTATTTTTGTTATAAATCAATAAATACTCTTAAAATAAATAATGTATTTAAACTAGGAAATGATATGAACTCAGAAGACAATTCAAAACAAGAAGTTATAGTGGGCAGTGACATTATGAAAAATAAAATTGGGATTGTAATGGGAGTTGCTAATGAAAGATCACTTGCTTGGGGCGTTACAAAGACGTTATCGGATAATGGAGCAAATATAATTTTAACTTACCAAGGTGAAGCATTAAAAAAAAGAATAGTTCCGCTTGCAGATAAAGTAAAAGCTAAAAATATTTTTGAATGTGATGTATCTAATGAAGAATCCATAAAAAATACATTTAACGAAATACATAAAAAACATGGAAAAATAGATTTTATAGTTCATGCAATTGCTTATTCAGATAAAGAAGAACTTAAAGGTAAATATATTGAAACCTCAAAAAATAATTTTTTACAATCAATGGATATCTCTTGTTATTCTTTCACAGCAGTTGCAAATTATGCTTCTAAGATCATGAATGATGGCGGTAGCATGTTGACATTATCTTATTATGGAGCAGAAAAAGTAATTCCACATTATAATGTTATGGGTGTTGCTAAAGCCGCATTAGAAGCAAGTGTTATGTATCTTGCAGCTGATTTAGGTAATAGAGAAATTAGAGTTAATGGTATTTCAGCTGGACCAGTTAAAACTTTAGCTGCATCTGGAATTGGTGATTTTAGATATATTCTCAAGTGGAATGAATATAATGCCCCTCTTAAAAGGAATACTAATCTTGATGATGTTGGTGGAGCGGCATTATTTTTATTATCAAATTTATCTTCTGGTACTACTGGTGAAATTTTACATGTTGATTCAGGATATCATGTAGTTGGAATGAAATCTCCTGATGCTCCCGATATATCGGTTGTATAAAAATGGCAAGCAATTCTTTTGGAAATATTTTTAGATATACTACTTTTGGAGAAAGCCATGGACCAGAAATAGGATGTATAATAGATGGTGTTCCACCTGGTATCAAATTAACGAAAGAAGATATTCAAAAAGACCTTAATAGACGAAGACCTGGATCCTCAAAATATGTCACACAAAGAAAAGAAAAAGATATTGTAAGAATATCATCAGGTACTTTTGAAGGAAAAACAACAGGCACTCCTATTTCTTTAATAATAAAAAATGAAGATCATAAATCTAAAGATTATAGCGATATAAAGAATACTTTTAGGCCGTCTCATGCTGACTATACATATCAAGAAAAATATGGAGTCAGAGATTATAGAGGAGGAGGAAGGTCTTCAGCAAGAGAAACTGCTATGAGAGTAGCTGCTGGCGCAGTAGCGAAAAAAGTACTTTCTAAAGTAATAAGTAATAAAGTAGAAATAATTGGTTCTGTTATTCAATTAGGTCCACATAAAATTAATAAAAGTAAATGGAATAAAAATATTATAAATAAGAATGATTTTTTTTGTGGAGACCAAACTTCAATAAAAAATTGGGAAAGTTATCTCACAAATATTAGAAAAAAAGGATTATCATGCGGAGCTATTATAGAAATAATAGTTAAAAATATCCCTGTTGGATTAGGAGAACCAATTTATCAAAAATTAGATTCTAATATAGCTAGCGCATTAATGAGTATTAATGCTGTAAAAGGTGTAGAAATAGGCGATGGTTTTTCTGTTGTTGATTTAACAGGTGAAACAAATGCGGATGAAATTAGGATAGACAAACATAAGAATGTTAAATTTCTATCTAACCATTCAGGAGGAATCCTAGGAGGAATTTCTTCAGGGCAAGATATTATCAGTAGATTTGTAGTCAAACCGACAAGTTCAATTTTAAAATCTAGAAAAACTATTACTAAGAATAAAAAAGAAACAAATATTATAACTAAAGGTAGACATGACCCATGTGTTGGAATAAGAGCTGTTCCTGTAGGAGAAGCAATGATAGCAATTGTTTTAGCTGATCATGCTTTACAACATATAGCCATTACAAGGAATTTATAAAAATGAAAAATAGTAAAAAAGTTGACTATATTTGGGATTTAAATATTGAACCTAAAATAGAAATGCTTGATGCGGAAATGAAAAGGTACTTTGAAGTTTGTAAGGAAAAATTAGGAATGGTACCGAACGTTATATTAGCAAATGCTACAGATATAGATAGATTAAAAAACTTTGTAAGTTTTTATAATAGATTAATGATAAAAGAAGGTTATTTATCAAAATTAGAACGAGAAATGATAGCAGTAGTAGTTTCGAGTTATAATAAATGTTTTTATTGCTTAATAGCGCATGGAGCAGCAGTTAGACAGCTAAGTAATAATCAAATACTTGGTGATGAATTAATGATAAACTATAGATCTGCAAATCTAAGTGAAAAAAATAGATTAATGCTAGATTTTGCACATAAACTTACAGAAAACCCTAGTAAAATAGATAATTCAGATAGAAATATTTTACGTCAAGCTAATTTTAAAGAAGAAGAAATACTAGAAATTGTAGAGGTGGCTAGTTTTTTTAATATGTCTAACAGAATAGCGGCGGGAACTGACATGAGGCCTAACAAAGAGTATCACAATATGGCAAGAGAATAATTATTTACTAGCATATATTAAGTATTCAATATTTCCTTTAGGCCCTTTAATTGGGCTTTCAATAATATCATGAACTCTCCATAGCATTTTATCTTCTATCCATAATTTTATATTTTGACAAACTTGTTGTCTTAATTCTTCTTCTTTTACAATTCCGCCTTTAGAGATTAATTGTTTTTGAAGTTCAAACTGAGGTTTTATTAAAGCTATCAGTTTTGCTTTTTCAGAACATAGTTTTAATGGTTCGGGAAGAATTTTTGTTAAACTTATAAAGCTAGCATCGCATACCAGTACATCAATACTCTCTTGTATATCGCTTTTACTTAAATATCTTGCATTCTTTCTTTCTAATGAAACTACTATAGGATTTTTTAATATTTTTTCATGTAACTGACCATAACCTACATCAACAGCATATAATTTTTTTACTCCATTTTGAATTAAGACGTCACTAAACCCCCCTGTAGAGGACCCTATATCTAATGCTATTAAGCCATTTACATCTAATTGGAAACTTTTTAAAGCATGATCTAATTTAATCCCACCTCTAGAAACCCATGGATGCAAAGGGCCTCTGAAAGTTATTTTAGTATCACTTAAAATTTGATATCCTGGCTTATCTAATTTTTTTTCTTTGTTATATATTCTTCCAGATATTATTAGAGATTGGGCAATAGATTTAGTTACAGCAAAGCCTAATTTTACAACCAAATCATCTAAACGAATTTTAGATTTTTTCATTTTTTTCTATCTAAAATATAATCAGTAAGTAAAATCAAATAGTTATTTTTTGTTCCGTAACTTACTAGTATATCTTTTGCTTGGCTGACATATTCTATAGCAAGTTTCTTTGTTTTCTCCTCTCCATATAAATCTATAAAACTAAATTTACCATTATCTTTATCTTTATTAATTCTTTTACCAACTATTTTTTCATCTCCCTGTATATCTAACAAATCATCTTTAATTTGAAAAACTTTGCCAATTGAACTTCCATATTCATACATATTTTTATGGTCTTTTTTTGGAGCATTCCCTAAAATTGCTCCAAAAGAAGTAGCACACTGAATAAGTGCTCCAGTTTTCATTTCATTCATCGTATTCACGCTTTTTTCATTATTATTTTCAGGAAACAAATCTAGAATTTGCCCTCCAACCATACCGCCACTTCCAGCTGATTTTGACAAAAGTGATATTAATTCCAGACATATATTAAGATCTAAATTTTTATAATTATCAGATAACATAATAAAGGAATCCGTTAATAAGGCATCTCCTGATAGTATTGCAATAGCCTCATTATACTTCTTATGAAGAGTCTCATTTCCTCTTCTCAAATCATCATTGTCCATAGCAGGTAAATCATCATGAATTAATGAATAGGTATGAACCATTTCTATTGCTATAGCTGCATAAATTGAAATTTCAAATTTTATATCAAATAATTTAGCACATTCACATACCAGGAAAGGTCTTATTCTTTTTCCGCCTGTTGAATTAATATATTGAATACTCTCTTTTAAAATATTTGGAGAACTATCAATAAAATATTTTTGATTATAAAAACTTTCAAATTTATTAGTAAAGATATTTAAATATTCTATAAAGTTAGGATTAGAATTTTTTAATTTTTTTATCACTACACATCCAAATTTTTTGTAGTTATTTCACCTTCTTTATCTACTTCAATTTTTTCTACACGTAACTGAGCCTCTTTTAATTTTTTTTCACAATGAGCCTTTAAATTGGTACCCCTTTCATAAGCTTCTACAGCTTTATCTAAATCTATTTCACCTGAGTCTAATTGACTTACTATTTCTTCTAATGCCTTTAATGCTTCTTCGAAAGTCAATTTATCTATTTCATTTTTAGTATTATTTTCCGACATCTTTTAAATCCAATATTTTTTATAAAATTATATAATATTATGAATATATATGTATAATACAATCTTGATAATTAAATATATAGGAAAAATAATGCGATCTGTCTTAATTCAAATTTTTACGGTAATATTTATAGGAATCATAGCCTGGCTCGTATGGGATAATTGGTCAATAATTACTGGTTCGAACGATAAAAATAATAATAGTTCAGCAGCAGAAAGACCACCCACTGCTATTGATGCCAAACAAGTTAGAGTAGATGATATTGTGGTTGATATGGAAGTTGTTGGAAATCTTAAAGCCTTAGATTCTATTGATGTTACTTCTGAAGTAAATGGAATTGTTACAGAAATAAAATTTACAGAAGGACAAAGTATTAAAAAAAATAATATTTTATTTATTTTAGAATCAAGTATTGAACAAGCTGAAATTAATATTCATAAAGCAGAAGTAGATAGATGGACAGCACTACTTGAAAGAAGGAAGAGATTAGCAAGAAGTGCAGAAAAATTATCACAAACTAATAATATTGCTAAAACAAGATTAGATCAGCTATTAACAGATGAAACAGAAGCCTTAGCACAACTTCAAATTGCAAAAGCAGCATTAAAAATAGCTGAAAATAAATATAATAAAAAAATAATTAGAGCTCCTTTTGATGGTGTAATCGGTCTTAAACTTAAGAGTATAGGTGAATATTTAGAACCAGGAGAAGTAATGACTTCACTAGATAGTATAGATCCAATTGAGATAGACTTTGAAGTTCCAGAATCAGCTATATCAAGTCTTATGATAGGCACAAATATAAAAACTTTTTCTAGAGCTTGGGGAAATGAAATTTTTACTGGCACTATAAAATCTATTGATACTAGAATCAGTCTTGACTCTAGATCTATAACTGTTAGAGCTGAAATTAATAATGATCAATTGAAGCTTAAACCTGGTATGTTTATGGTAGTAAAATTACCTGTAATGACACATACAAATGCGATTATAATTCCTGAAGAGTCGGTACTAACTGATGGAACTCAAAGGACGGTCTACGTAATTGATAATGGAATAACTAAAGCTACGCCAGTTAAATTAGGACAGAGGCTTACTGGCGAAGTAGAAGTTATAGAAGGCATCGAACCAAATGCAATGGTTGTGACAGGAGGAATTCAAAAAGTGAGAGACGGCTCTAAAGTTACAATTCGTGAAATAAATAATTAATTAAATAGAAATGTATTATAATGACAAAAAAAATAGAAACTAAAGAACGCACTCTACTATTATCAGATATATCTATAAAAAGACCTGTTTTTGCTGCTGTAGTTAGTTTAATACTTGTTATATTTGGTTTATCTTCAATGAAAGACCTAGCAGTAAGAGAATACCCTGATATTGATGCTCCAATCGTTTCCGTCATTACGCTTTATAAAGGTGCTCCTGCTACAATTATTGAAAGTCAGGTTACTCAAATTATTGAAGAATCTGTAAGTGGAATAGAGGGTGTAAAACAAATTACATCTAAAAGCAGAGAAGAAAGGTCAGAAGTAACAATTGAATTTGTAGTGACAAGGGATGTTGATGCTGCTGCAAGCGATGTACGTGATAAAGTATCTGGCAGTATTGGCAACCTGCCACTAGATGCTGAATCCCCAGTAGTATTAAAAACAGAAGCTGATGCAAGTCCGTTCATATGGATAGGGATGAGAAGTAAGGAATGGAATGCTATACAATTAAGTGACTATGCCGATAGATATTTAGTTGATACGTTTTCAGTTGTCCCAGGTGTAGCTAAAGTAATGATAGGTGGAGAAAGAAAACCAGCTATGAGAATTTGGTTAAACAGACGTTCTATGGCTGCATATGGTATAACAGTAAATGATTTAGAAAACGCTTTATTAAAGCAAAATTTAGAACTTCCTTCAGGTAGAGTAGAATCCAACAGAAGAGAATTTGCTGTTAGAACGGATTCTGGTTTAGTAACTGAAGAACAGTTTAAAAATATTGTAGTAATGCAAAAATCTGATTATTTAATTAGATTAAGTGATGTAGCAGAAATTAATTTAGGAACAGAAGAAGAAAGATACGAAGTAAGGGCAAATGGCGAGCCTGCAATTGGTTTAGGAGTAATCAAACAGTCTAAAGCTAATGAATTAGAAATAGCAAATGGTATAAGGTACAAACTAGATGAGATACAAGCTAGTCTTCCTGAACAAGTTGAACTTTTTGTTGCCTATGATAGGTCTAGATTTGTTGATGCCTCAATTAAAGAAGTTTTTAAAGCATTAGCTATAGCTATGGGCCTTGTAATTGCTGTCATTTTTATATTCTTGAGGTCATTTTGGGCAACACTAATTCCAGCAATTGCTATTCCTGTTTCATTAATTTCATCATTTATTATTTTAAATATTTTTGGATTTTCAATTAATGTATTAACTCTCTTAGCCTATGTTTTAGCTGTTGGCTTAGTAGTCGATGACGCAATAGTAGTTCTAGAAAATATTCATAGAAGAATTGAAAATAAAGAACCTGTTCTTTTAGCTTCATTAAGGGGCTCTAGACAAATAGGTTTTGCAGTTATTGCTACTACTCTGTCTTTAATTGCTGTTTTTGTTCCAATATCTATGATGGGAGGTAACACTGGCAGATTATTTAGTGAGTTTGGAATTTCTATAGCTGGTGCAGTTCTATTTTCAAGTCTTGTAGCCTTAACCTTAACTCCAATGATGTGTTCAAAAATATTAAAACAGAAACAATCGAGTAATTTACTCTATAGAAGCAGTGAAAAAATATTTTTACTACTTAATAAAGGATATGAATGGACACTAAGTAAGACATTATCTTTTCCAATCATAATATTAGCTATTGGAATTGCTTTCTCAGCAACAGCTTATTCTTTATATAAAGAAGTTCCTAAAGAATTTGCTCCTACAGAAGATAGAGGTGTATTTTTAGTAGTTCTAATGGCTCCAGAAGGTGCAACTTTAAATTATACTAGAGATTATCTTTTAGAGGTTGAAGATAAACTCGCATCAATTGGCCCTGAAGGCTCTAAAGAAATAGATACTTTATTTGGAGTACTGGCACCTGGATTAAGTAGACCAAGCCCAGTAAATTTTGCAATTGCATTTGTTGTGTTAAAGCCTTGGCAAGAAAGATTAAGAAGTCAGCAAGAAATAGTAAAAGAATTTTTTCCTAAATTGCTTAGCGTACCAGGAGCAAATGTCTTTGCAATTAATCCACCAAGTTTAAATCAACCAGGTAGAAAGTCTCCAGTTCAATTTGTACTAGGAGGGCCAAGTTATGATACTTTAAAAGACTGGAGTAAAATTATTATTAACAAGGCAAAGGAAGAGAATCCTAAATTATTGAGTATTGATGCAGATTATAAAGAGACAAAACCTGAATTAAAAGTTGATATAAATAGAGATAGAGCCGCAACAATGGAAGTATCCATTGCAGATATAGGAAGAACTTTAGAAACAATGCTTGGATCTCGTTTTGTTACCACACTAAATGATAGAGGAGTTCAATATAATGTTGTTCTTCAAGCAAGAAATCAAGACCGAGAAACTCCAAATGATTTAGAAAATATATATGTAAGAAATTCTAAAAATAATTTAATTCCGTTAAATAATTTAATTACTACGAATGAAACTGCTGCTCCTAAAGAACTTAATAGATTTGACAGGATGCGTTCTGTAACAATTTCTGCATCGCTAGCCCCAGGTTATAGTTTAGGAGAAGCACTGGATTATTTAGATAACTTAGCGCTTACAAATTTACCTCCTGAAGCAAGAGTTTCTTATGCGGGTCAATCTCGAGAATTTAGAGACTCATCATCATCACTAATGATTACGTTTGGTCTAGCATTATTAGTAGTATTTTTAGTTTTAGCCGCCCAATTTGAGAGCTTTGTTCACCCTATTATAATTATGTTATCCGTACCATTAGCTATTACAGGTGCACTTGCTACTTTATATTTTACTGGAATTACCTTGAATGTTTATAGTCAGATTGGTTTAGTTATGTTAATTGGCTTAGTTGCAAAAAATGCAATATTAATAGTAGAATTTGCTAATCAATTAAGAGAACAAGGTAGATCAATTAGAGAAGCTGTGAAAGAATCTGCTGCGGCAAGGTTAAGACCAATATTAATGACTACTATAGCAACAGTTTTCGGTGCAATGCCTCTAGCTTTAGCTACAGGTGCTGGAGCAGAAAGTAGAGCCTCTATAGGTTGGGTTATAGTAGGAGGTGTTACTTTCTCAACTATTTTAAGTTTATTTATAGTGCCTGCCCTATATGATCTTTTAGCAAGATTTACTAAACCTTCTAGTCATATTGCTGATAAACTTAGAAGCTTGGAGGACGAGTATAATAAAAATAAACTTCAAATAGCGGAGTAATTTGTGCAAGCGGATTTTATAATTATTGGTTCTGGAATGGCTGGAATGTCTGCAGCCTACAGACTTTCAAAACACGGTAAAGTTATTGTATTAGAAAAAGAATCACTACTTGGCTATCATACTACAGGAAGGTCTGCAGCTTTTTTCACAGAAAATTATGGAAACAAGGTAATACGATCAATCACTAAAGCGAGTCGATATTTTTTAGAAAACCCTCCATCATGTTTTAAAAATAATCAATTAATGACTCAATATGGGGGCTCACTTTTTATAGCTAATAAGAATCAATCAAAATATGTAGATAAAGAATTAGACTATGCAAAATCTTTATCTGCAAATGTATTTGAAATAGATAAAAATGAAGTACAAAATATGGTACCAGTCGTAAAAGAAAATTATATAGATAGAGCCCTATATGAACCTGATTCAAAAGTTATGGATGTTGACTTAATACATCAAGGCTTCGCTCGCGGACTTAAGAATAATGATGGGATAATATTATTTAATTCGGAAGTTATAAATATTTCAAAAAATAATAATATATGGAGTGTAAAAACTGATAATAATGAATTTATAGCTCCAATTATAATTAATGCTGCAGGTGCTTGGTGTGATGAGGTTGCAATTCTAGCAAACACTAAACCTCTTAACTTATCCCCCAAAAGGAGAACCGTAATAATTTTTGAAGATACATCAAATTTAAATACTTCAAAATGGCCTGTAGTTATAGATATAGAGGATAATTTTTATTTTAAAGCTGAAGCAGGAAAAATATTAGCTTCACCTGCGGATGAAACAGATAGTCCTCCTTGTGATTCGCAGCCAGAAGAAATAGATGTAGCTATTACTATTGATAGAATAGAAAATGCTACTAATTTTAAAATAGAAAAAATAGATCATAAATGGGCTGGATTAAGATCATTTTTTCCTGATAGAACACCCGTTGTAGGTGAAGACCCTCACATACCAGGTTTTTATTGGCTAGCTGGTCAAGGCGGATATGGAATCCAAACTTCTCCAGGCATTTCTAAAATAATAGAGTGTCTTATTACTGGGAAAAAATGGCCGGAGTACTTAACTAATAATTTAATAACCCCTGAAACATTAAGTCCAAAAAGAAAATCATTACATCAAGGCTGAGTTAATTTTATTTCTATTCTTCTATTTTTTCGGAGTGAATCTGAATCTGTGCCAAATTCTAAAGGTTGAAATTCTGCAAAACCCGCAACTGAAATTTTGTTAGAATTTACACCAGAATTTATAAGTACTCTTCCAACAGAAATTGCTCTTGCTGCACTTAATTCCCAATTAGATGGGTATAAAGGAGTATTTATAGGGTTTTGATCCGTATGCCCTTGAATTTGAAGCACCCAAGGAATATCATTAGGTATATCTTTCGTAATATCTAATAATATTCTAGATAAATTTCTTAATTGTATTAACCCTTCTGTTCCAACTTCTGCTGAACCTGACTCAAATAGAACTTCAGACTGAAATATAAATCTATCACCAACTATTAATATATCCTCCCTATTACCTAGGATAGATCTGAGTCTTCCGAAAAACTCAGACTTATATTGGTTTAACTCTCCTACTTTAACTGCTAATGCTGTATTTAGCTTTTTCCCTAATTCTATAATTTGTAAGTCTTTCTTTTTAATTTCTTCTGAATTAATATCTAATAGATTTTGAATAATATTAAGTTGATCTCTTAATTCAACAATTTGCATATTTAATAAATTTACTTGATTCTTGGCAGCTTCAGATAATTTTATTTCTTCTTCAGCAGTCTGTAATTTTACTGAAGTCGCTCTTAATGTAATTATTAATTCTTTAAGCTCGGCTTCTAATTTATCATTTTGAGTTTCTAACTTTATATTATCTCTTTTAATAACACTATTACTATCTTTAAGAGAATTTAATAATCTATTAAGCTCCATATTTTTATTTTTTAAATCTGAAAATTCCATACTTAATAAATCACTTGCAAGCCCAGCGTTATTTAATTTTTCATTAAGTCTAGAAATGGTGGTTGTTAAATTTTTATTTTCTTTTTTTTCTAAAGATAATAATTCTGTAAGTTGATTGATTTGTATATTTAATCCCTCTAAAGCATCATCTTTATTTGACAGTAATTTCGATAAAAGAAATTCAGATGAAACAAAAATAGTTAGAAGAAATATTAAAACTAATAATAAAGTTGATATAGCATCTACAAATCCAGGCCATATATCAGCTGAACTTCTAGTTCTACTTCTCGACCTAATCAATACCTTAACTCCTAATTGTTATTTTTATTTTTTTCTACAGCAGCAGATATAGTTTTTGCTAACAATTTAATTTCTGATCTTAACTCAGAAACAAGTTGTTTATTAGCTTGATTATTTTCTTCTACTAATCTTTTAATAGATATATCCATACTTCTTATATGCTCTTTTGTAGGCTCATCTAGGCCATTAGGATTGTCTTTAAGATATTGTATCATAGGCGTAATATCTATCGATTTATTATTCTTATCAATATTGCTCTGATTAGTTTTTATTTGATCCGCCACCGCTGACATTTTTTCAGCTAAATTTGCAAAATTATCTGCTAAATGCTTTCTTTCATCTTCACCACGACCTAATGTCCTTTGCAAAGAATCAATACTTTCTACAGTTTGTTCTAATAAAGCTTGAACGTATACAGGAACCCCTTCTTCTTGAATTTTTTTGGAATCTTTACTTATATTTGAATTTACTGATATCAAACTCATAGAGGATAACCATTCTTCTACATCATTATAAAATTGATTTTGTGCTTGAGAAGCTTGTATATCTAAGAAACCAAGTATTAAAGACCCAGATAAACCAAATAAGGAAGATGAAAAAGCAGTTCCCATGCCATTTAGAGGTTGTTTTAAACCCTCTTTTAATTTTAAGAACATAGAAGTACTATCTTCGCCGGCCACTCCTAATGAATTTATAACGGTTCCAACAGAGTCAATAGTACTTAACAATCCCCAAAAAGTACCTAGTAAACCAAGAAATACTAGCAAACCTATTAAATATCTAGAAATTTCTCTCGTTTCATCTAGCCTTAAATTTAAGCTGTCTAATAACGACCTCATTGCTAATGAAGAAATAGTAAATCTACCTTTATGCTCAACTAACATACTAGCCATAGGAGCTAGCAAAATTAATTTTTTAGTTTTAATATTCGCAGTTAAATCTTTTGATCTATTTCTTTTATACCCTTCTATCCATTCTATTTCAGGAATTAAGGTATATACTTGCCTAAAAATAATTATGATACCAAAAGCTAAAACTGAAAAAATTAAACCATTGATAATTGGGTTAGTTAAAAATGAATTAATTAAGTTACTTATTAGAAAAAAACCTAACACTAGGTTTAAAATAATAAAAACTATCATTCGTTGAATAAATCTTCTAGGGCTATTCATTTTTATTCCAAATATATATTAACTAACCAATTTCATAGAATTAAAATAAGTTAATTAATAAATTATTACAACTTTTTGCTTACATGAAGATTTATGTATTTAATATAACTTTTAACTCTTTAACTATATTAGGGTTTCCTGCTACAATATTACCGGTTACCAAAGGATTTTCCTTATCATTAATTCCCACAGCTAAACCACCTGCTTCCTTAACTAATAATATTCCAGCAGCCACATCCCACGGACTTAAACCATATTCCCAAAATCCATCAACTTTTCCAGCAGCTACATAAGCCAAATCTAAGGATGCGGCACCAAATCTTCTTAAGCCTGCTACTTTAGACATAACTATTTCTTGGCTTTTAATATGTTGCTTATGATCACCTCTTCCCAAAAAAGGTATACCCATTGCAATTATAGATTTATCAAGACTGCTTTTTCTTTTTACCCTCAATCTTTGATCATTTAAATATGCCCCTATCCCCTCTTCTGCCCAATAAAAATCGTTATGCACAGGGTCATAGACAGTTGCAGCAATTAATTTATCTTTTTGATGTAATGCTATAGAAATTGCAAAATAAGGAATACCATTCATAAAATTCAAAGTTCCATCAATAGGATCAATAATCCAGGTAAATTCATTTTCATCAATACTATTTTTAGCCTTACCTTCTTCCATTAGAAACCCATAATCTTCTCTAGCCCTAGCTAATTCATAATGAATTATATCTTGTGCTTTAATATCTGCCATCGTTACAAAATCATTTTGCCCTTTAATAGAAACCTGGAGCTTTTCCAACTCTCCAAAATCTCTAAGTATTGATTTAGAAGCTTTTCTGGCGGCAGACATCATTATAGTAATATTCGCTGAATATCTAATCATAAAATTTCCAATAAATTTAAGCTTTTTCTTTTCCTAAATAGCTACAATCTATAGTTGCAACCATCACTCTAGTACCAACAGTAATATGAGGGGGAACCATTATACGTAAATTATTATCTAAAATTGCAGGCTTATATGAGGAAGAAGCAGTTTGTCCTTTTACTACTGACTCAGTCTCCATTACTTCATGTACTACTTGCTCAGGCAGATCTATTCCGATTGGTTGCCCATCAACTATTTCTAATGTAACCTCCATACCATCTTTTAGAAATGCTTTTTGCTCCCCAATCAAAGAAATAGATAACTCAATTTGTTCGAAGGTTTCAGAATCCATAAATGTTAACATTTCATCGCTGCTAAATAGATATTGATAAGGTCTGGTATCGATACTTAATCTTTCAACAACTTCATTTGCTCTAAATCGTTCATTTAATTTTGAGCCAGTTTTTAAATTTTTTAATTCTACCTGATTAAAAGCTCCTCCTTTGCCAGGTTTCACAGCCATACACTTTATTGCTCTCCATTGTGTATTTTGATGTTCTATAATATTACCTGGCTTAATTGCATTACCATTAATTTTCATATGGGAATAACTCCTAAAATTTTTTATAATAGTTTTAATTAATATTAAAAATAGTTTTATAATAATTTTTTACTATAAAATATATATAATTTTAAATTAAAATATTTTCAAAGTATTTAATAGATAGTTCTGGTGGTTCTTCATTATCCCATATACAACCAATCACAGCTAAAAAGTCAACGCCTGCTTTAACTAAATCTACACAATTAGAAGAATTAATACCGCCTATAGCAACACATGGAATATTACTAATATATATCCAATCTTTTATAGTATCTATTTCCGCCTTTGACTTTGGGTTTTTTGTTTTAGTATCAAAAAATGCTCCAAAAGCAACATAGTCTGCACCAGACTCTGCTGCTTCCATAGCTAGATGCTTTGAATTATAGCACGATGCACCTATTATAGCTTTTGGCCCTAATAATTTTCTAGCTTCAACAATATTTCCATCATCTTCTCCTAAATGCACACCGTCAGCCCCAACTTTATGAGCTAAATCTAATCTATCATTTAATATAAATGGAACATTATACTTTTTACACATTGGAATAATCTTAATCGAGGCAGAAACTATCAATTCATCTTCAATATTTTTTAACCTTAATTGAAAACACGAGACCAATCCTGTTTTTAGGACTTTTTCTAAATCTTCTGTAAATTCATTAATATTTATATTTACCGGAGATATTAAATATAACCTTGTTAAGGATTTATTTTTCATCACAAGCTTTTTAAATTTTTTCCTTATATATATTTATTACTTGATTCAACATTGAAAGTGCCTCCTCTCTAGGTCTTTGGAAAGTATTTCGTCCAATAATAGAACCATTACCGCCACCATCTCTAATTTCTTTTATATCATTTAACAATCCTTGCATGTCAGTAAATGCGTTTCCTGAAAAAACTACGATTCTTCTATTATTAAAAGATGACTGCATTACATGTGCTATTCTTTTTGTAAGTGAAGAAATATCTACATTGTTATAAGAATCTTTTGCTTCTTTTTGCTCTATATGTGCTGAGGGTGGTTTAACTTTAATTATATGAGCTCCTAGTAAAGCTGCCATATGTGCAGCATAAGCACAAACATCCATTGCTGTCTCTCCTTCCTTAGAAAGATTGCCTCCCCTAGGATAGGACCAAACTACTACAGCTAATCCAAAAGATTTTGCCTCTAATGCTAATTCTTTTAACTCTTCCATCATTTCAAATTGATATTCTGACCCAGGATAAATTGTAAAACCAACGGCTGAACAGCCTAACCTTAAAGCATCATCTATAGATCCATGTACCGCTTGGTCTTTTAAAGTAGATAAACTATTTGCGCTATTTAGCTTTAATATAGTTGGTATTTGTCCAGCAAATGTGTCAGCGCCTGCTTCTAACATTCCTAAAGGAGCTGCATATGCATTTAAACCTGCATCTATTGCAAGTTTATAGTGGTAGTGAGGATCATAAGCATCAGGATTTGGGGAAAAAGATCTAGCTGGACCATGTTCATAACCTTGATCTACTGGAAGAATAACTAATTTACCAGTTCCAGCTAATTTTCCTTGCATTAATATTCTAGCAATATTTGTTTTTGTCCCAGGATTATCACTTTCATAATTATTTAATATATTTTTAACTATTCTAGTTATTTTCATTATATTTTCTCCCTAATTAGTATTTAAAACTTTTATTCCAGGCAAAATTTTACCTTCTATCCATTCTAAAAATGCTCCACCAGCGACGGATATATATGAAAAACCGCCTGAAGCTCCTGCATGATTTAGTGCAGCAACCGTGTCTCCTCCTCCTGCCACACTAACTAAACCTCCAGCTCTAGTCATCATTGCGGCAGTTAAAGCGCAAGAAGATGTACTTTCATCAAAAGGAGGAATTTCAAATACACCAAGAGGACCATTCCAAAGCAAAGTTTTACTATTAATAATAGCATTAGATATTAATTCGACAGTTTTTCCTCCTACATCCAAAATCATATTATTCTTTTGTATATTTTCTAAGTCTATAGAAAAACTCTCAACACCAAATTCCAATTTATCTGCAACAACTGCATCTATTGGTAAAATAATATCACAACCAGTTGTCTCAGCTTTTTTCATTATGGTTTTTGCTTCCTCTAACATATTTTTCTCATAAAAAGACGACCCAATATTTTTTCCTTGAGCAGCTACAAAAGTATTTGCCATACCTCCACCAATAGCTAAGAATTTCATTTTTTCTACTAAATTACCTAATAATTTTAATTTCGTAGAAACTTTTGATCCTCCTACAATTGCCATCACCGGTGATTCAGGTTTTTTTAGAACCTTTTCAAGCATTTCGATTTCAAGTTGAAGAGCTAAACCAGCATAAGAGGGTAAAAATTTTGTTATACCATGAACCGAAGCATGCTCCCTATGGCATACAGAAAAAGAATCATTTACATATATATCAGCTATATCTGCTAGGGATTTACTAAAACCCGAATCATTTTTTTCTTCTCCTTCATAAAACCTTACATTTTCTAAGAGTGCTATACCTCCATTAGGCAAATCATTTAGTACTTGCTTTGCAACATCTCCAATACAATCAGGTATTACTACCACCTCTGAGGCTTTAAACACTTCTGTAATACTTTCTGATATGAATCCTAAAGAAAAATTTTCATCAAATTTTCCACCTGGTCTTCCAAAATGAGATAGTAAAGCTACTTTTGCTCCTTTATTAACTAAAGTTATAATTGTAGGAGCGTGTCTTTCAATTCTGCTTTTATCTGAAATTTCTCCATCCTCAGATATAGGCACATTAAAATCACACCTAACTAAAACAATTTTTCCTTTAACATCTAAATTATCAATAGTATTTAGCGGCATGTTTACTTCCCCATAAGAACTGCAACATCAGCCATTCTATTTGAAAAACCCCATTCATTATCATACCATGATAGGACTCTTACCAATTTTTCTTTAACAACTTGCGTCTGAGTAGCATCAAAATTAGAAGAAGCCGGATTATGATTAAAATCAATAGATACTAAAGGTTCGCTGTTATAAGTAAGAACGCCAGATAAGCTATTTAAGGCTGCTTCTTTTATTGCACTATTTATTTCTTCTATTGAAGTGGGCTTATCTGAATAAAAAGTTAAATCCACCATAGATACATTTACCGTGGGGACTCTAACCGCAGTTCCATCTAACTTACCTGCTAATTCTGGTAAAACCAATCCGACAGCCTTAGCTGCTCCTGTTGAGGTCGGTATCATTGAAGAGGATGCTGCTCTCGCCCTCCTTAAATCAGAGTGTAAAGTATCTAATACAGGCTGATCTCCAGTAAATGCATGCACAGTAGTCATAAAACCACTTTCAATTCCTACTGTTCCATTTAATACTTTTGCTACAGGAGCTAAACAATTAGTTGTACAACTTGCATTGGAAACTATCTTATGTTCATCTGTTATACCTTTTTCATTCACTCCATATACAACTGTATAATCTACTCCATTTCCAGGAGCTGAAATTAATACTTTCTTTGCTCCAGCTATAATATGTTTATTTGCATCTTCTTTCTTAGTAAATAATCCTGTACACTCTAAAGCAATATCAATATCTAAATCCCCCCATGGTAAATTTTCAGGGTTTCTCTCTGAGAAAACTTTTATTTCTCCATGCTCTGTTCTAATTCCACTTGAAGTTACCTCAACTTTACTATTAAGCTTACCATGCACACTATCATAACTTAATAAATGAGCATTTGCTGCAACTGAACCTAAATCATTAATTGCTACAACAACAATGTCATTTCTTTTTGACTCAATTATAGCTCTCAAAACTAATCTACCTATTCGACCAAATCCATTTATTGCAACTTTAACTGTCATTTTTTTCTCCTATTTAATATTAATTTTGCTGAGTTTATTACTTTTTCTTCAGTAATAGAAAAATATTCATATAAATCTTTAGCTGGAGCAGAAGCTCCAAAACTAGACATTCCTATGAAAATGTCATTTTCATTTAAAATATAATCCCAACTTTGTCTTATACCAGCCTCAATGACTATTTTAGGAATAGAATTGATAATATTGTCTTTATAACTTTTATCTTGCCTGTAAAAACGATCTAAAGATGGTACTGACACTACTTTTGCATTGATGTTTTCAAGTTCTAATTTTTCTGATACATTTATTGCAATTTCAACTTCCGATCCTGAGGCATATAAACAAATATCAGCATCAATTTTATCAACTAATATATACGCACCTAATTCTGATAAATTTTCTTTGTAAAATTTATTTCGAACAGGTTTTAAATTTTGTCGAGATAAAGCAATAATGCTAGGAGTATTTTTGGACTTTAAAGCAGCTTGCCATACTTCTAATGTCTCTGTACTGTCTGCTGGTCTATAAACATCTAAATTAGGTATAGCTCTTAAAGCTGATAAATGTTCAACAGGCTGATGAGTAGGTCCATCTTCACCGAGTCCTATTGAGTCATGAGTCATAATATATATAACTCTTAATCCCATTAGAGCCGATAAGCGTATTGAAGGCCTACAATAATCTGTAAATACTAAAAATGTTCCACCGTATGGAATTAAACCTGAATGAAGAGCTATCCCATTCATTACAGCCGCCATAGCATGCTCTCTTATTCCATAATATATATAACTTCCAGAAAAATCGTCAGCTGTAATTGCTTTTTGGTTTTTAGATAAAGTATTATTTGAACCTGTCAGATCTGCAGACCCTCCAATTAAATTAGAAAATTTTTCTGTAAGCTCATTAAGAACACTCTCACTTGACTTTCTAGTGGCTACAGAAATATTATCTTGAGATAATTTATCTTTGTAAGCTGCTAAATGATCCTCAATATTAAGAATATGTTTATTAGTTATCAAATCAGAAATTTCTTCATGATAAGCAGAATCCATATATTTTTTTTCCCAAGAAACCCTTATATCTGATCCTCTTGAACCATTCTTTCTCCAACTATTCAAAATTTCCTCAGGGATTTTAAAAGATTCATAATCCCATCCTAATCTCTCTCTGATTAACTGTATTTCTTCTTCTCCCATGGGAGCACCATGACTTGACGATTTGCCTTCTTTATTAGGAGAACCAAAGCCAATTTTAGTTTTACAAGCAATTAATGAAGGTCTTGGATCATTTAATGATTCCTTAATAGCACTCTCAATATCCCTAGGAGCATGTCCATCGCATTCTAAAGTATGCCAATTACTAGCTTCAAATCGAAGTAACTGATTATCAGAGGTAGATAAAGATGTTGGTCCATCAATTGAAATACCATTATCATCGAATAAAACAATCAACTTTCCCAAACCTAAATGACCAGCAAGAGATATAGCTTCTTGACTTATGCCCTCCATTAAACAGCCGTCACCAGCTATTACATAAGTATTATGATTGAACAAATCATTTCCATATCTTGCAGACATTATTTTTTCCGCTAGCGCAACGCCAACTGCATTAGCGATTCCCTGGCCCAGTGGGCCAGTTGTAGTTTCTATACCGGATAATTCTCCGTACTCTGGATGTCCAGCTGTTTTAGAATGTAAAGCTCTGAAGTTTTTAATGTCTTCAATGTTGATATCTTTGTACCCATTCAAATATAATAATGAATATAACAGCATAGAACCATGACCAGCACTTAAAATAAATCGATCCCTATTTAACCAGTCAGGACAATCACTATCAAAGTTTAGAAATTTTGTGAATAATACTGTCGCTACATCTGCCATACCCATTGGCATTCCTGGATGACCCGAATTAGCTCTTTGAACTGCTTCTACTGAGAGCATTCTAATTGCATTAGAAAGTTTATCTAATCCCTTTACATTATTATCTATCATAATATATTCAATATCCTAAAAAAGTAATTATAGAAATCTTTTCAAATAAGTTTTTTTATCTACTTTGTTGCCAATATTAGTTAAATCGTCCTACTATCTTATAGGAAATTATTTTAATAAAATAAAATGTTATTTATTTTTTGTAGACAAAAAATATAGAAATTAGGAATATAACTGTATGAAAGACTTAAAAACATCATTAATAAATTTTAATTCTATTACAGAGAAATTATATTCCGCTATCAATAAATATGATAATGATTCTAAAATTAATAATGTTGAAGAGATTTTGCTTCAAGAAAATGAGAATTTAAAATATAAATATGCAGATACTCTAAATAAACTCGAGAAGATTTTAATAAAAATTAATAAACTTGAGAGAAAAAATAAATAATGCCTGAAGTAGATATTATCATTAATAATAGAGAACATAAAATTGCATGCTCCGATGGTGAAGAAAATAGAGTAAGAGAGTTAGCTGGTTTATTAAATGAAGAAGTTTCAAATATTGCTAATACTATTGGGCAAATTGGTGATGTAAAACTTATGGTATTAGCTGCAATAACAATACTAGATAAAAATCAAGATATCCTTGATGAAGCTGTTAAAAATATAGATAATAGCACAAAAAAATTAGAAAAAATTTTTAACAAGATTGAAAAACAATAGTTAAGGTAATTTTCAATGATACTTGTTAAATTTATACATATATTTTATATATATAATTAGGAGTAATTGCTGCAAGATGCGAAAAAATGATAAACTCCAGGACCTTTCTAATCACTCGGGAGTTACCTCTGTTAAGACTGTGGTCTTTTTATGCGATTCCCACCTAATAACTTAGGCTCCAAGGTGGTTATTCAAAAAATTCGGTCCAAGCGGCATTACTCCGAATTAAAAAAAAATATAAGACAAAACCTTATACAAAAAAGAAAGTTATTTCATCTACGTTCTACAGAATCAGCAAACGATTTAGCAAGAAATCTAATAAAATTTTTTAACTCAAATAAATTTCAAATAATTAATAAAAATATAGCGATATATTGGCCTATAGGTTCTGAAATTGACAGTAAACCTACAATTGCGGCATTAATTGATTTTGGTGCTATAATAAGTTTAGCCTCTACAGAAAATGATGATATAAAGTATAGAATGTGGTCACCTGAAACCAAGATATGCATAAACAAATTAGGAATAAGTATCAATACTGAAGAAGTAAAAAACCCAGATATAATTATTTGCCCCTTAATTGGCTTTGATAAAAACTTAAATCGTTTGGGTCGTGGTGGAGGTTATTATGATAGGTCACTATATAAATATAAAAATATAATTAAAATTGGTTTGGGGTATTCTATTCAGAAAATTAAAATGGTGCCTATAGAAGAACATGATATATACATGGATGCTATCATTACAGAAAAAGCTATTTTTGATAAAAAAATTGGAAGTTACTAAGGAATTGTTATGAATATTTTATTTTTAGGCGATATAATGGGTAAGTCTGGAAGACAAGTGTTAAAAAAAGAATTACCAGATCTTAAAAGAAACCTTGAAATTGATACAGTAGTTGTAAACGGAGAAAATGCTGCTGGAGGATTTGGAATTACTCCAAAAATTTGCGAAGAATTCTATGAATTAGGAGTTAACGTAATCACTACTGGTAATCATGTATGGGATCAAAAAGAGATTATTCCTTACATAGCAAAAGATAATTATATATTAAGACCTCAAAATTTTCCTCAAAGTGTTCCCGGCAAAGGATTTGTTGTTTATGAGGATTCCATGAAAAGAAAAGTACTAGTTATAAATGTAATGGCTAGATTATTTATGGATCCTCTAAACGACCCTATTGAAACAATTTTTAATATATTAGAAAATTATAAAATTGGCGAAAACATATCTGCAATAATTATTGATGTTCATGGAGAAGCAAGCTCAGAAAAAATGGCGATAGGTCATACCTTTGATGGCCAAGTAAGCTTAGTAATAGGTACTCATACGCATATACCTACATTAGACGCTCAAATTCTAGAAAAAGGTACAGCTTTTCAATCAGATGCAGGGATGTGTGGAGATTATAATTCTGTAATAGGAGGTGAAAAAGAAGGATGGGTTGCAAGATTTAGACATAAAATGCCAACTGGTAGAATAAATGTAAGCTCAGGAGAAGCCACACTATGTGGAGCATATATTAAAATAAATGATTCTGATGGAATGGCAAATAGCATAGAGCCTATAATAATAGGCCCCCATTTAATTAATAGATTTCCAGAAAAAATATAAAAATATAATTTATATTTAAAAAAATTAAGTATATTAATTATATTAATAAAATTGAGAGAAATATGGCAGGACATTCAAAATTTAAAAACATTCAATATAGAAAAGGCGCTCAAGATGCTAAAAGAGCCAAATTATTTTCTAAAATGGCTAGAGAAATAACGGTAGCGGCAAAAACAGGTATACCAGAAGCAGAAAAAAACCCAAGATTAAGAAATGCTATTATTAGTGCAAGAGCTGAAAATATGCCTAAAGATAGAATAGAAAAAGCCATTCAAAAAGCTGTTGGAGGAAATGATGATGCCGTTTATGAAGAAATACGTTATGAAGGTTACGGTCCAGGAAGTGTAGCGGTTATTATTGATGTGTTAACTGATAATCGAAATAGAACTGCTTCAGAGATTCGTTCTGCATTCAGTAAAAATGGAGGCTCTCTTGGAGAAACTGGTAGCTTAGGATTTGTATTTAAAAGAAAAGGCGTAATAAAATTTAAAAATGATCAGTTTGATGAAAACTCCTTTTTTGAGCTTGCGGCTGATGCTGGAGCTGAAGATATTATATCCGAGGATAATGAACATACAGCGATTTGTATCTCGGAAGATTTTGGCAGTGTAAGAGATAGTCTTACTGAAAAAATAGGCAATCCAACTAGTGCTAAATTAGAATGGGTTCCACAAAATTTTCAACCAATTAACGAAGAGCAAGCTGAAAAAATACTTAGTTTTATTGATATATTAGAAGATAATGATGACGTACAAACAGTTTACACTAATTTAGAAGTTTCAGAAGAAATTATGGATAAAATAAAAAATAAATAAAATTTAAGCAGTGAATGGGAAATATTAAAATGCGTCTTTTAGGCTTAGACCCAGGATTACGTCACACTGGTTGGGGTATAATAAACGCTAAAGACGAAAATATTAAGTGGATTGCAAGTGGAAGCATTTCTCCGAAAAGTTCACTATCTTTATCAGCTAGATTAAAAAAAATACATATTGAAATTAATAAAGTTATCAAAGAGTATAACCCCGAGGTAGCGGCAGTAGAGGAAGTTTTTGTGAATATGAATGGGCAATCTACTCTAAAATTAGGTATGGCTAGGGGGGCAGCAATAACAACTTGTGCTATTCATGATATGCTAGTTTTTGAGTATGCTCCAAGAAGAGTTAAGAAATCATTAACTGGTTCAGGAAGAGCGCAAAAAGATCAAGTTAAGTCTATGGTTCAAATTCTTTTACCAGGCTGTAAAGTAAAAAGTGAAGATGAGTCTGATGCTTTAGCCGTAGCAATTTGTCATACTTTTTTTTCACAATCTAAAATTAATGATATAGATATAGGATAAATAAATGATTGCCAAACTAAGAGGTATAATAGATCAAATAGGAGAAGACTATGTTATTCTTGATGTTTCAGGGGTAGGTTATCTTGTTTATTGTTCTAGTAAAGTACTTAATAAACTATCGACAAAAGGGCAATTAGACGAAATACTTATACAAACTATAGTCAGAGAAGATCAAATAACTTTATATGGTTTTAAAGAAGAAAATGAAAAATACTGGTTTGACCTGCTTTTAAAAGTTCAAGGGGTAGGAGCAAAAACTGCCATCAAGGGTTTATCAATAATGACACCAGAAGAATTAGAAATGGCCATTTTATCTGAGGACAAAACACTACTAACAAGAATTCCTGGTATAGGAAATAAGGGCGCAATAAGAATATGCTCTGAATTAAAAGATAAAACTCTAAATTTATCGATACCAACTGGTTCACAACCCTCAGAAAATAAAAATATGCAAGACCTTTTGAGTGGCTTAATAGGTCTAGGATATGGTCACCACGAAGCATACGAAGTTGTGTCCAAATTAAGTAATGAAGATAAAAATAAGAAAGTAGAAGATATGTTACAAATAGCATTAAAGATTATTTCAGAAAAAAGAAAATGACTATAGAAAATGATAAAAAAAATAGTCTTGTTTCAAATAGTGAAAGAGATCAAAAAGATATCAGTTTAAGGCCTAAAAAATTAAATGAATTTATAGGCCAAAAAACTTTGTGTGATAATCTAAATATATTTATGCAAGCTGCACAAAAGAGAAAAGAAGCCTTAGACCATGTTTTACTTTATGGACCTCCAGGTTTAGGAAAAACAACACTTGCTAAAATAATTTCGAATGAATTAAATGTTGGGTTTAGATCAACTTCTGGTCCTATTATTCAGAGGCCTGGAGATTTAGCTGCCTTATTAACAAGTTTAGAGTCTAATGATATTTTATTTATAGATGAAATTCACAGACTCAATAATACGGTTGAAGAAATACTATACCCTGCTATGGAAGATCTTCATTTAGATATTATGATAGGAGAAGGGCCTTCTGCAAGATCAGTAAAGATAGATTTACAACCCTTTACATTAATAGGCGCAACTACAAGAGCAGGATTATTATCAAATCCATTAAGAGATCGTTTTGGAATACCTGCTAGACTAGAGTTTTATGAAAATAATGATATGAAAGATATTGTTTTAAGATCAGCTAAACTTCTTGATATGAAAATAGATGACGAAGCAGCATTAGAAATTGCACAGAGATCAAGAGGAACTCCGCGAGTAGCAAGTAGACTAGTAAGAAGATTAAGAGACATAATAACATCTTTAAACGCAGAAAAAACAGAAGTAAAGAAAGATATGGCAAATAATGCCTTACTTCAATTGGGTGTTGATAAAAATGGGCTTGATCAGATGGACCAAAGTTATTTAAGTCATCTCATTCATGATCATAATGGAGGACCAGTAGGTTTAGAGACTCTTGCAGCTCAAATGGGAGAGCAAAAAGATTCAATTGAGGATGTAATAGAACCTTACTTAATTCAAAAAGGATTTCTTCAAAAAACTCCTAGAGGTAGAGTAGCAACTAAAATAGCACTAGAAAATCTTGTAAAAAAATAATAAAAATGCCACAAAAAATAAATAAAATATCAATATTAAATTATGAAAATAATATTAGAGTTTATTATGAAGATACTGATTCAGGAGGAGTTGTTTATCACGCTAATTACTTAAAATTTGCAGAAAGATCAAGAACAGAAATGTTAAGAAAATATAAAATTGAGCAAGAAAAATTAAAAAACTATTATGATATTCAATTTGTAGTAAAAAATTTATTTATCGAATATTATAAATCAGCTAAATTAGATGATCTACTAACTATAAAAAGCTCAATTTTAAAAATTTCTTCTGCTAAAATTATAATGGAGCAAAGTATATATAATAAGAAAATACTATTAGCAAAAATTGATATTACATTAGGCTCTATTAATCTAAGAGGAAAACCTAGCCGTTTACCTAAATATGTACTAAATTCTTTAGATACGGTATAAATTTTTAAGGAGTAATATATGGAAAATGAACTTATACCAAATGCACCGATAGATGTGTCATTTTGGGGCCTTGTATTACAAGCTGATACGGTAGTAAAAATTGTTATGCTTATTTTACTAATAGCTAGCATTTGGTCTTGGTCAATAATTATTGAAAAAACAAAAAGGTTTTTATCCCTTAAAAGAAAAGCTAATATCTTTGAAGATGCATTTTGGTCAGGCGAGTCATTAGAAGGCTTATATAAACAAGAAGAACAAAACCCTCAACACCCCTTATCTGTTGTTTTTGTCGCAGGAATGTATGAATGGACCAGAGCTAATAAAAACAATTCTATCGCAAACCAGAATATTCAAGCAGGGTTGCAAGAAAGAATCCACCAAGTGATGAATGTTGCCGTAACTAGAGAATTGGAAAATATAGAGAAAAATATTGGCTTTTTAGCGACAGTTGGTTCAACAGCACCTTTCATAGGATTATTCGGGACTGTCTGGGGAATTATGAATAGTTTTCAATCTATTGCTGTCAGCAAGGATACTTCTCTAGCTGTAGTGGCTCCTGGGATAGCAGAAGCATTATTAGCAACGGCACTAGGATTAGTAGCTGCAATCCCTGCAGTCATTGCCTATAATAAATTATCTAATAATCTAAATACCTATGCGCTAAGACTTCAAAATTTTGCAAGTGAATTTGAGGCACTACTCTCACGACACTTATCAGAACAGAATACAGAAAAATGAATTTAGAAAATAAAAGAAACCGTTCATTTCAAAATAAACCAATGTCAGAAATTAATGTTACTCCTTTAGTAGATGTTATGCTTGTTTTATTAATAATATTTATGATTACAGCTCCTTTACTTACTTCTGGAGTATCAGTAGATTTACCTACAACAGACTCTGATGCTTTGCCAGGCCAAGATGAACCCTTAACAATAACTATAAATAAAAATAAAGAAATTTTTATAGGTGATAATTTAGTTAAATTGGAAGCATTAAAAATAAAATTAAATGCTATTGCTAATTTAAATAAAGACTCAAGAATATTTATCAGAGCTGATGAAATTTTACCTTACGGTGAAGTTATGGAATTAATGAGTCTCATAAAAAAAGCAGGCTATAATAAAGTTGCACTATTAACAAAACAAAAAGTTGAAAAATAAAAAATTGAAAAAAGCATTTTACTCATCTCTTTCAATACACTTATTAGTTTTTATTCTTATCTCTGTAACATTACCTGAAATTAAAACTAAAGAAATTGATTTTATATCTATAGAAATCATAAATGAAGAAGTTAATGAAAATAAAATTATAGAAGAAAAAGTAGTAAAAGAAAAAGTAGTAAAAAAAAATGAAGATAAGATTAAAGAAAAAGAAGTGATTAAATATAAGCCTCAACCTCCTAGAAAGAAACCGATAATTAAAAAAGAAAATAATGAAGTTAAAAAAATAGCTATAAAACCAAAACCCCCTCAAACAAAACCGGATTTTAAAATTAAAGAAAAAGAAATAAATAAAAATATTGAAGATACACAAAAAGAAAATGAGGATCATATTTTTGATAATATGTTAAAAAATTTAGCTAAATATGAAGAACAACCTACAAAACCACAAAAACAAATTATCAATAAACCTAAACAAGAGAGCAAAAAATCAATAGACGAAATTAAAAATATACAAAGATCTATCATTAGTAAAATATATAAACAAATAAAAGAAAACTACTCACTTCCACCGGCCCCTGATCTAAAAGTTTTGGATGATATTACTGTACAATTAAGAATATATGTAAGTCCGGATGGCACAATAAATAAAACTGTAGTAAATAAAAATTCATTAAAGCGTGCTGCGCAAGACCCAACATACTTACCATATGTTGAAGCAGCCCAGCGTGCTATTAAGAAATTAGGTAAATTTTCTAAACTGCCAGAAAAAGAGTATAAATTATGGAAAATAATAGATATTAGCTTTACACCATATCAAACATAAATAATATACATATATAGGAGAGTCTGAAGAATAGAATGTTAAAGTATATTTCAAAATTTAATATTTATTTTTACATCATATTTTCGGCAATGCTAATTGCTTATAGCAACTCTTCTATGTCAGCTGATAGACCGCTGCAAATAGATATAATGGGTGGTAATATTCAATCCATGCCAATAGCAATATCTTATTTTTCATCAGATGAAGATATAAAAAAATTAAATTTACATAAAAATATTCCAAACTTAATTGCTAATAATTTAATAAACTCAGGTTTATTCAAACTGTTAGACAGAAATGCCTATATGCAAAACCCTGAACAGTTAATAAATCCTCCAAAATTCAGGGATTGGAGAATTATAGATGCGCAAGCTCTCATTACGGGAAAAATTTCAAAAAAAGATAATAATAAAATTTCTGTGAGTATAGAATTATGGGACGTATACGGAGAAAAAAGGATGTTCGGACTCTCACTTTCTTCTCAGTCTAAGTCTTGGAGAAGAATTTCTCATATTATATCAGATAAAATATATGAGAGATTAACAGGTGAAGAAGGGTATTTTGATACGAGAATTGTTTATATTGCAGAGTCTGGAAGTCAAAAAAATAAAATTAAAAGACTTGCAATTATGGACCAAGATGGAGGTAATCATAAGTATCTAACAGATGGCAAATCACTAGTTTTAACTCCAAGGTTTTCTCCTAACCAACAACTTATAACCTTTTTTTCTTATAATGGTGTTCAGGCTGGTCTAAAACCAAGTGTTTATTTATACAACTTATTAAATGGCAAAATTGAAATTTTAGGACAATTTCCAGGTATGTCTTTTGCTCCACGATTCTCTCCTGATGGCGAAAACCTTATAATGTCTCTTGCCAATAATGGTTCTACTAATATTTATATTATGAATCTTAATACTAAAAAAACGAAGCAACTCACAAATGGAAGATCTATAGATACATCTCCTTCATTTTCTCCTGATGGAAAAAATATAGTATTTAATTCAGATAGGTCAGGTGGCCAGCATCTATATATAATGAAAAAAAATGGAAAAAAACCAAAAAGAATTAGTTTTGGAAGAGGTAGCTATGCCACTCCTGTTTGGTCTCCTAGAGGAGATTATATAGCATTTACTAAATTCACTAGAGGCAGATTCTTTATTGGATTAATGAGACCAGATGGATCAGAAGAAAGATTAATTGCAGAAGGTTATTTAACAGAAGGACCCACCTGGGCACCAGGAGGTAGAGTACTCAGCTTCTTTAGACAAATCCCTCAAAAGGATGGAAGCATGAAAACTAGATTATTTGTAATTGATATAACTGGTTATAGAGAAAGAGAACTTGATACACCAGAGGACGCTTCAGATCCTGCATGGAGTCCTAAAAATATAAATTAAATTACGAAAAAAAATATTCTATATATAATATTTAGAATATATATTATAATAAAATAAAAAAGAAAAATGTAAAAGGAGCCTCCATGTTGAAGTATTTAAAGATTATTATTATTAGTATAATTTTATTAAACTTTATTTCATGTACTAACAAAGACCAGGAAAGTTTATTACTAGATGCTGAGGGAGGAAATACTGAGCGAAATGATGCTTTAACGGAAGAAATTGAAATTACTGATAATACAGCCCAAGTTATTGAAATGGAAGAAGTTGAACTTACTGTGGAAGAGAGATTAGCTTCTGAATTAATAGAAGTTGGAGATAGAATTTTCTTTGGATATGATGAGTCCACTATTACGGATGAAAGCGCAGAAACTCTTCAACAACAATATCAATTCTTAATAAGAAATCCTAGTCTTTCAATTACTATCACTGGACATTGTGATGAAAGAGGAACAAGAGAATATAACTTAGCCCTAGGAGAAAGAAGAGCATCAGCGGCTAAAAATTATCTTATATCTCTCGGTGTAAGTTCAAATAGAATATCTGTAATTTCTTATGGAAAAGAAAAACCATCTGTTGAAGGACATGATGAAACCGCATGGACTCAAAATAGAACAGCTATTACTTTCATAAATAATGATTAGAAATAAATAAGATCATGAATTTTAGGATTATTTTCTCAGCGTTTAGCTTTTTAATTCTGGTATTTATTTATGTAAATAAACCTTATGCACAAAGTGATAATGAGGAGATTATAAATGTTAATGAAAGAATACTTAATAGAATAGAAAGTCTAAATACGAAAATTAATGATTTAGAAAGAAGAGTTTATCAAAATAAAAGTTTAGATTCACTAGAAGATATTCAAAGTGAAAATAATAATTATAAAACAGAGGCAGAACATGAGCGGAGGCTTTTAGAACTTGAAGAGAAGACTAGATCTATTGAAGGATTAAATGAAGAACTTGATTACTTAAAAGAACAAATTCAAAATCTAAAAAAACAAAATACTAGTTTATTAGAAAAAATAGAAAGCTTAAATAAAGAACCTATCAAAAATAACATTTCCAATGAGAATAATATATCCGATAAAATAGTTGAGGAATATCCGTTATATCCAGGTATGAGCAATTCTGATTTAAATGATAGTTCTACTGTGGAAGTACTGGCCAAAATAGATAAGACAAATGGAAATGATGAGATAATAAAGAAAACTATTAACAATCAAGAATCAGAATTAATAATTAATCAAAATACAGAAAATATAAATGACTCTAATGATGGAGCTTTAATAAAACCAAGTAAGAAACCAGAAGAAATTTACCAAAGAGCATATAATATGCTTTCAAAGGGAAATTACGAAGCTGCTGAAGTAGCCTTTATAAAATTTATTACTGACTACTCTGACCATAATTTAGCTAGTAATGCATATTATTGGTTAGGTGAAACTTTTTATGTTAGAAAAAATTATATTCAGGCAGCACAAAATTTTGCGGCAGGCTATAAAAAATTTCCTACAGGTTCTAAAGCTTCTGCACAATTACTGAAACTTGGAATATCACTTTATGCTTTAAATAAAAATAAAGAAGCCTGCTCCACTTTTGCAAAACTTAATAAAGAGTTTTCTGACCTACCTGAAAATATCTATAGTAGAGTTAATACATATAAAGTAAAACTAGATTGTAAATAATTAGTGAATAAAAAAAATTTAACAATTAATTTTGAATTTTTTATTAATAAATACAAAGAAAAATTTAAAGGCAAAAATATTGGTATTGCCGTTTCAGGTGGAAGTGATAGTTTAGCATTAGCGTATTTAGCTAATAAATATCATAAGAAATATAATTATAATATTATTGCGTTTACTTTAGATCATAAATTGAGAATAGAATCTTCAGAAGAAACAAAATACGTAAAAAATATAATGAAAGAGCTAAAAATCGAGCATCATTCATTAATATGGTCTGATAAAAAACCAAAAACAAAAATTCAAGAAACTGCAAGAATAGCAAGATATAACCTATTAAGTAAAGCCTGCAGCAAATATAATTGTAAATATATCTTTTTAGGTCATCATGCTAATGATCAAGTAGAAACTTTTATAATTAGGCTAGGCGCTAAAAGTGGGTTAGAAGGTTTAAGTTGTATGCGACAATTTTCACGAATATTAACTAACTCTGGTGCACTAGAATTAGTAAGACCTCTTCTCTACTATACTAAAGATAATTTAATTGAAATATGTAAAACAAATAAATTAAAATGGCTTGAAGACCCTTCAAACTCTGATTTAAAATATTTAAGATCTAAAACTAGAAAATTACTCGTAAATAATGATATGTTTAATGATTTTAATAGAGCAATATTATTGTTTAATAAATTAAGATATAATATCGATGCCTTGATTCATAAATATATATGTAATGATTTAGAATTTAGCCAATCAGGTATTTGTAGATTAAATTTAAAGAAGCTATATATGCTTCCTGAGATATTTCAATTAAGATTACTAAGTTATTTAATAAAAATTATAGGTGGGAAAAAATATCCTAGAAGAAAAAAAGTACTTTATAATTTACTAACAAATATTAAAAATGAAAATAATAAAATTTTTACTATAGGAGGATCGTATATAAAGGTTAGTAGAGATAATATTACTCTATCAAGACAATCAGATAAATCTATTACATGTAGTAAAATTGATAATACTAATACTTTATGGGATAGAAGATTTTTAGTTTTAAATAAAACAAAAAGAAAAAACCTCACGATTGGTCCACTTGGAGAACAAGATTATTTATCTATGATTAAATTGAATAAAATTCAAAAACCTAGTATAAATTTTAATGCTATAAAAACTATTCCTGCTTTTAGAGTACTTGAACAAATAGTATCTGTACCCCATCTATTATATTGGAAGAGTGAGTATTGGAAAAATAATATAAAAATAATTCACATTGAACATAAACTAATAGAAAAATATAAGAATATTGACATATATAAAATAGGAGAAAAAATTTGAATAAAATGGGAAAAAATTTAGCGGCATGGGCTATTATTGTAATATTCTTACTAGCTATATTTAATTTATTTCAAGATAATAGTTCACAAACTAGACAAGTATCTCTTCCGTACTCTGAATTTCTTGCTCAGGTTAAACTTAATAATGTCAATGATGTAACAATTCAGGAAAATAATATATTGGGACACTTTCAAACTGGTGAAGAATTTTCTACTTATGCCCCTGATGACCCAAATTTAATAGCTCAACTAACTGAAAGCGGAGTTAAGGTTACTGCCGCACCTTTAGATGAAAGAGTTTCTCCTATTTTAGGTATGCTTTTAAATTGGTTACCTATGCTTTTATTCATTGGAGTATGGATATTTTTCATGCGCCAAATGCAAGGTGGTAAAGGTGGTGCAATGGGTTTTGGGAAATCAAAAGCCAGATTACTTACTGAAAAACAAGGGAGAGTAACATTTGAAGACGTAGCAGGTGTAGATGAAGCCAAAGACGAACTTGAAGAAATAATTGAGTTTCTAAAAAATCCTCAAAAATTCCAAAAGTTAGGTGGAAAAATTCCTAAGGGTGTTCTTTTAGTTGGGCCACCAGGGACTGGAAAAACTCTTCTTGCTAGAGCAGTAGCTGGAGAAGCAAATGTTCCATTTTTTACTATATCTGGGTCAGACTTTGTTGAAATGTTTGTAGGTGTGGGTGCAAGTAGAGTTAGAGATATGTTTGAGCAAGGTAAAAAAAGTGCACCATGTATTATTTTTATAGACGAAATAGATGCGGTTGGAAGACATAGAGGAGCAGGACTAGGAGGCGGTAATGATGAAAGAGAGCAAACACTTAACCAACTTCTGGTTGAAATGGACGGCTTTGAAACTAATGAAGGAGTTATATTAATAGCAGCTACTAATAGACCGGACGTACTTGACCCAGCATTACTAAGACCTGGAAGATTTGATAGACAAGTTGTTGTTCCTAATCCGGATATTTTAGGAAGAGAAAAAATATTAAAAGTGCATATGAAAAAAATATCTGTTGCTAAAAATGTAGATCCTAGAATTATTGCACGTGGAACACCAGGTTTTTCAGGAGCAGATCTCGCAAATTTAATCAATGAAGCAGCACTTTTAGCAGCACGAAAAAGTAAGCTAACAGTTGGTATGATTGAACTTGAACAGGCTAAAGATAAAGTTATGATGGGAGCCGAAAGGCGTTCTATGGTCATGACTGAAGATGAAAAAAGAATGACTGCTTACCATGAGGCTGGCCATGCTTTAGTTATGTTAAAAGTTGAAGGACATGAGCCACTTCATAAAGTTACAATAATACCTAGAGGTAGAGCGTTAGGCGTAACCATGTGGCTTCCTGAAAGAGATAAACTATCTCAAACAAGAACAGAACTAGAGGCTTTAATAGCTTCCATGTTTGGTGGACGAGTGGCAGAAGAACTAATTTATGGTAAAAAAAATATTACTACAGGCGCAGGTAACGATATTCAACAAGCCACAAACTTAGCAAGAAGGATGGTAATGGAATTTGGTTTTTCGGATAAACTTGGGCCTTTAAGGTATGAAACTAATCAAGAAGAAGTTTTTTTAGGTCATTCTGTTGCGCAACAAAGAAATATATCTGATGATACTGCTAGACTGATCGATGAAGAAGTAAGAAGATTAGTAGAGGAAGGAGAAAAAACTTCACGAGAAATACTTACAAAAAATATTGATGATCTTCATAAAATTGCCAAAGGCCTTTTAGAATATGAAACACTTTCAGCTGAAGATGTAGATAATATACTTAAGGGTAAAGAAATTGACAAAACTAATACGAATATGGATTCTACCACAGTAAATCCAGACAGCGAAAAATCAATTAAAAAAGATAATATGAAAACTCCTCGTCCAAATGAAACATAATCTATAATTTTGTCGTGGATGATATTATTATACCAAGAAACTTTGTGTATGGAAAATATGCAAAATTTCTAATAAAAAACAAAAAGGCTATGCCATTATCTAATGACATAGCTTTTTTAAATTTTGATATAGAATCAAAATTTAAAAGCTTTCAAAAAACTCACTCTTTATACTCTATACACGATGAAAAAAGTTGGGAAAACAAACATTTAAATAAAAAAAGAATTTTAGAAATTTTAAAAGAATATAATTGTAATAAAAAAAGCTTTATGGGTTTAAATACTAAAAAGATCCAAATTATGGGCATTTTAAATATTACACCAGATAGCTTCTCAAATAATAATTCGAAAATTATATCTACTAATAAAGCGATTAATAAAGCTATTAAAATGTATGAAGAAGGAGCGAGTATAATAGATATTGGAGGAGAGTCAACAAGGCCTGGAGCAACAAGAATAAATGAAACAGAAGAGCAGCAAAGAATAATACCAATTATTAAAGAACTCTATAAATATAATATTCCCATGTCTTGCGATACCAGAAATGCCTCTACAATGCAGTTAGCTATTGATGAAGGCGTAAAAATTATTAATGATATTTCAGCACTATCCGATAATAAAGCAGCTAGTATAATAGCTAAGAATAAAGCGGGTTTAATTATTATGCATATGAAGGGGCAACCAGATAATATGCAAAAAAAACCTAAGTATGGAAATGTTTCATATGAAGTATTGCATTATTTAAAGAAGAGAAAAACCTATGCCCTTGAACAAGGCATTAAAGAAGAAAATATTTTAATTGATCCAGGAATAGGTTTTGGAAAGAATGATAATCATAATTTAAAAATTTTCAAAGACCTTGCGCTATTTCACAGCTTAAAATCTCATATATTAATTGGAGCCTCAAGAAAATCTATGATAGGAAGAATTACTAATACAAATGTTGCAGAAAGATTGCCTGGTTCTATATCTCTTGCTATAGCTTCTATTGAAAAAGGAGTAAAATTTTTAAGAGTTCATGATGTAAAGGAAACTAAACAAGCTATCTCTTTATGGTATAAACTAAATTATAATTAATAGAAATATGAATAAAAAATGAATAATTCTAAAAAGAAGAAAAGAAAATATTTTGGTACAGATGGTATTCGAGGAAGAGCCAATACTTACCCAATGACAGGAGAGACAGCTTTAAAAGTAGGTATGGCTGCTGGCGAATATTTTACAAGAGGTAAGCATAAACATAATGTCGTAATTGGAAAAGATACACGCCTATCAGGATATTTAATAGAACCCTCATTAACAGCTGGTTTTATTTCAATGGGAATGAATGTATTTTTAGTTGGTCCTATGCCTACACCAGCAATATCTATGTTAACTAGGTCTATGAGATGTGATGTAGGAGTAATGATTTCTGCTTCACATAACTCATACGAAGATAACGGAATAAAATTATTTGACCCTAATGGCGAAAAATTAAGTGATAAAAGTGAATTAAAAATAGAGTACTTAATGGATAAGAATCATAAGACTAATTTAGTAGATTCCTCAAAACTTGGACGAGCAAAAAGAATAGAAGATGCAGCTGGCAGATATTTAGAATTTGTTAAATCTACCTTTCCAAATGAAATTTCTCTAAAAAATTTGAAAATTGTTATTGATTGTGCAAATGGAGCTGCATATCAAGTTGCTCCTAGAGTATTATGGGAACTTGGGGCTGAAGTTATTTCAATAGGCTGTAATCCGGATGGAACAAATATAAATGATAAATGTGGTTCAACACATCCTGAACTGATGTCTAAAATGGTAAAAAAACATAAAGCTGATATAGGTATAGCTTTAGATGGAGACGCTGATCGTTGTGTACTTTGTGATGAAAAAGGTAATTTTATTCATGGAGATCAAATAATAGGACTAATAACAAAAAGATATATTGACCAAGGACTTCTAAAAGGAGAATCCATAGTTGGCACAAAAATGACAAATAAAGGTCTTGAGAATTATTTAAATAAACTAAATTTAAAATTAATAAGAGCAGATGTAGGAGACCGGTATGTTGTAGAAGAAATGAGAGCAAATGGTTGTAATGTAGGTGGAGAGCAATCTGGCCATATTATTCTTGGCGAATATGGAAGTACAGGTGACGGATTAGTAGCCTCACTTCAAGTAATAGCTTCAATGGTAGAAAAAAATATTAAAGTTTCTAAATTATTGAATTTATTTTCATTAATGCCACAATCTGTAGAAAGTATTTCTTATAACCATAATTATTATAAATATAAAAAAAATGACCAATTTATTACAGAAAAAATAAAGCTTGCCGAAAGCCAACTTGGTGAAGAAAGTAAAATAATTATTAGAGCATCTGGTACAGAGAGTAAATTAAGAATAATGGGAGAATCTAGAAACAAAACTTTATTAAATAAAACACTTAAAAATTTAAAAACTGAAATAAAAAATTATATTAATGCATAATAAACTAGCAAAAATAATGACTATTGCAGGTTCTGACTCAGGTGGCGGCGCAGGAATTCAAGGAGACATAAAAACTATTACATCTTTAGGAGGCTATGCAACTAGTGCCATTACAGCTATAACTGCCCAAAATACTTTAGGAGTAAAAAGTGTTTTAAATGTTTCCATAAATATGATTGAAGAACAAATTACTGCTATATTAGAAGATATAGGAACAGATGCTATAAAAATTGGTATGCTTTCAAATGAAAAAATAATCAACTGTGTAGTAAAATTACTATCTAACCTTAAAAAAAAAATACCTATTGTATTAGACCCAGTAATGGTAGCAAAAGGCGGACATAAATTATTAGATGCAGGAGCAGAAACAGCATTAATAAATGAATTAATGCCCCTTTGTACTATAATTACTCCTAATATTCCTGAAGCAGAGGTAATTACTGGAATTAAAATAAATGATGCTTTAGATTTAGAAAATGCTGGAAGATCAATAATAGATATGGGTATAAATAATGTTTTAATGAAAGGTGGTCACCTTAACAGTTCAAAACTAACAGATGTTTTAATAACTAATAACAATATAGAATATTTTAATAATAATAAAATTAATACAAAAAACTCACATGGTACAGGCTGTACTCTATCAAGCGCTATAGCATGTGGCTTAGGACAAAAATTAACATTAAAAGAGTCTGTTAAAAGAGCACATTTATACGTCTATAAATCAATACTTAATGCTCCGAACATTGGTAAAGGTAATGGACCATTAAACCATCTAATTAAAGTATAAAAAATTAAAATATTAAGATTGACAACTAGTTACACAATAATACATTGCTAATAAATTAATTCTAAAAAATAAATGGATATAGATCATATGAACTCCCCTAAATTACCTAACAACCCTAAATTTTCTTCAGGCCCATGCGCTAAGATTCCAGATTGGGAAGCTTCTTTCCTAAATGAAGCCTTACTTGGAAGATCACATAGAGCACCTGTAAGTGTCGAAAGAATTCAACAATTAATACACATGACAAAATCAATTTTGAATATTCCTGAAGATTACCATGTTGCTATTATTGGGGGTTCTGATACAGGAGCGTTTGAAATGGCTATGTGGTCATTACTTGGAAAATATGGAGTAGATATATTAGCATGGGATTCTTTCGGTAGAGACTGGGTAACAGATGTTGTTGATCAGCTTAAAATTAAAGATACAAAATTAATAGAAGCGGATTATGGTTTTTTGCCTGATTTAGAAACTGTTAACTTTAATAAAGATGTCATTTTTACTTGGAATGGAACCACTGCTGGAGTAAAAGTTCCAAACGGTGATTGGATTGACAGTAATAGATCTGGTTTAACTTTATGTGATGCGACATCTGCTGTTCTTGCGATGGAACTTCCATGGGAAAAATTAGATGCTACTACTTTTTCTTGGCAAAAAGTTTTGGGAGGAGAAGCTCAACACGGTATACTTGTCCTTTCTCCTAGAGCCGTAGAACGATTAGAAAATTTTATACCCTCTTGGCCAATTCCTAAATTATTTAGGCTTGCTAATAAAGGCGTTTTTCAAAAAAAAATATTTAATGGAAGTACTATTAATACTCCTTCTATGCTTTGCATAGAAGATGCGATTCATTCATTACAATGGGTGCATAGTATAGGGGGTGCAAATTCAATGATAGAGAGAAGTTCGTCGAATTTAAAAATCATTGAAGAATGGGAAACTAAAACTGAATGGATAGAATTTTTAGCAAAAAATAAGAGTATAAGATCATCCACTTCTATATGTCTAAAAATAATTGATCCATGGTTTTTACAATTAGATAAAGATATGCAAAAAGAGGTCTTAAAACAATTCTTCTATTTACTTGAAGAGAAAAAAGCCGCTTATGACATAAACCATTATCCATCAGCTCCTCCAGGAATTAGAATTTGGGGAGGTGGAACAATAGAAAATCAAAACATCGAACTATTATTACCCTGGCTTGATTGGGCTTGGGAACAATTAGAAAAATAAATTTTTTATGGAGACCTTAATATGACTAAAGTTTTAATTTCAGATAAACTAAGTAGTAAAGCAGAAGAAATATTTAAGAAAAATAATATTGATGTAACAACTAATACATCATTATCTCTAGAACAATTATCTAAAATAATCAAAGATTATGATGGCCTCGCTATTAGATCTAATACAAAAGTTACTAAAGAAATACTCAAAAATGCATCAAATTTAAAAGTAGTGGGTAGAGCAGGTATTGGTGTGGACAATGTTGATATTGAGGCAGCAACAGAAAATGGTACAATAGTAATGAATACTCCATTTGGCAACTCCATTACAACTGCTGAACATACTATTGCTCTTATGATGGCTCTTGCACGCAATATACCAGATGCAAATATATCGACCCATCAAGGTAAGTGGGAAAAATCTAAATATACAGGTACCGAGTTATATTCAAAAACACTTGGAATGATTGGATGTGGAAATATAGGATCTATAGTTGCAGACAGAGCTAGAGGCTTAAAAATGCATATAAAAGTCTATGACCCATATTTAACTGAAGAAAGAGCTAGAGAAATATCAGTGGAAAAAGTTGAGCTTAATGAACTTCTAAAAGTTTCTGATTTTATTACACTTCATGTCCCTTTAACAAAATCAACAAAAGAAATAATAAATGCGTCATCAATAAATAAAATGAAAGAAGGTGTTAAAATTATTAATTGTGCGCGAGGTGGTTTAGTGAATGAGAGTGACCTTGCTAATGCAATAAAATCTGGAAAAGTTAGTGGTGCAGCATTTGACGTATTTAGTGAAGAACCAGCTAAAAATAATATTTTATTTGGCTTAGAGAAAATGGTCGTAACTCCGCATTTAGGAGCTTCAACCGAAGAAGCTCAAGAAAATGTAGCTATACAAGTGGCAGAACAAATGTCTAATTACCTAGTTAACGGTGCTATAACAAATGCATTAAATATACCATCCATCTCTGCAGAAGATGCACCAAGACTTAAACCATATATTAAATTGTGTGAACAAATAGGTAAACTTGCTGGCCAAATTACAGAAACTAGTATTAAAAATATTAAAATAGAATTTGGTGGTCAGGTAGCTTTGTTGAATACTGAGCCCTTAATTAGTGTATTAGTAGCTGGTCTACTCTCTCATAGTATGGAAGCTGTAAATGTTGTTAACGCTCCAGTAATCGCGAAAAACAGAAATATGAATATTACTTCTTCTGTACGTGAAAAAACAGGTGATTACATAACTGATATAAATCTTACTGTTGAAACTGAAAGAAGAACGAGAAATGTTATAGGTACATTATACGGAAACCAACCAAGAATAGTAGAAGTAATGAATACGCGTATTGAAGCAGAGTTAGGTCCAAATATGTTATTTATTACGAACGAAGATAAACCTGGCTTTATTGGTTCTCTTGGTTCTATATTGTCTGACGCAAAAATTAATATAGCAACATTTCACTTAGGTAGAACTAAAATTGGTGGTGATGCAATCGCTTTAATAGAAATTGATGAAGCTGTTTCTTTAGAACTAATAGAAGAGATAAATAATATCCCTCAGGTCAAGAGCGTAAAACCACTTAATTTTGCAAAAAATATTATTTAGATTTAATATAATATTATATGGAAATTAAAAAATAGTATGAAAAATAAAGATTTAAAAATTGCATTACTTCCTAGAGGAATTAATGATCTTCTAGAAGAAAAATCTTTTCAGGAATCATTTTTATCTAAAAGTTTAATGAATATCTTTAGATTAAATGGCTATGAAAAAGTTAGTCCTCCCATGATTGAATTTGAGGAGAATTATACTTTATTTTTAGATACTACAAATCAGCAAAATATATTTAGAATTACTGATCCTATTTCAAATAAACCTATGTATATAAGAAATGATATAACACCACAAATAGCTAGAATTGCTTCCAAAAAATTATATGAAAATAAAAAAATTTTAAGGTTATCATATATAGGTGATATTTTAAGACCAAAAGGAACTCAACTACACCCTGAAAGACAGATTAAACAAGCAGGAATTGAGTTATATGGAGCTCCTAATATATCTGGTGCAGTTGAAGTAATATCAACAGGAATTCAAGCATTAACAGAAATCAATATATCAAATTTAATTATAGATATTACAATGCCAAATTTAACAAATTTAATTTTAGAAAATGCTAAACTTAATAGCCAAGAAATTAAATTAGCTCAATCGTTCCTAAAAGTGAAAAATATTAATAAAATAGAAAAAATACCTAATTGTGGAAAATTACTTTCAAAAATAGCGGATGCGGCGGGAGAAAACGAAAGAGCACTAAATAACTTATATAAAATAAAATTACCTTCTAAGGCAAAAAAACTCATTAAGGAAATCTCTCTGATATGTGAAAAAATTAAAACACTTCATCCCAATGTAAACATTACGATTGACCCTATTGAAAACAGAGGTTTTAATTATTATTCTGGTATTGGGTTTGCTATCTTTTCTTCTAATATTAAAAGAGAATTAGGTTTTGGTGGAGAATATATAATTGAATTAAATGGTAAAAAAGAAACAGGAATAGGTTTATCTATTATGTTTGATGGTCTTTTGAGAGCTACACATTTTAAAGATAAGCAAAAGCGTATACTTATTCCTTATAAACACGACAATAAAGCTCTTCCCAAATTAAGACAAGGTGGGTGGATTACTATAATAAGCCATAATAAGAAAGCGAATACAAGAGAAGAAGCTAAACATTATAAATGTTCATATATTTTAAAAGGTAATGAAGCAATAAAAATATAATATTCTGAGGGTAAAATGACAAATGTTACGATAGTAGGCACGCAATGGGGTGATGAAGGTAAAGGAAAAATAGTTGATTGGCTATCAGAGAGGGCCGATATTGTTGCTAGATTTCAAGGAGGCCACAATGCAGGTCATACAATTGTTTTAAATAAAAAAGTATATAAGCTTAGTTTACTGCCTTCCGGAATAATAAGAAAAAAAGTTTCTATTATAGGTAACGGAGTAGTCATTGATCCTTGGGCTTTAATAAATGAAATAAAAAAAATAGAAAATCAAGGACTTAAAATTACAGCAAAGTTATTAAAAATATCTAGTAAAGCTAGCTTAATATTACCTTACCACCAAGAATTAGATTTATTAAGAGAAAATGCAAAAGGTAATAATAAAATAGGTACTACAGGAAGAGGTATAGGTCCAGCATATGAAGATAAAGTAGGAAGAAGAGCTATAAGAGTTTGTGATCTATTTAATAAAGAGAGCAGAGAGAAACAATTAAAAGCAGCTTTAACTCATCACAATATAATTTTAAAAGGTTTAAATAAAAAAACTATAAGTAAATCTAGTATAAATAAGATGCTAGATAAAATCGCTCCAAATTTGAAACCTTTTGTATCTAATACAATGGAATTAATTATATCTGCTAATAAAAAAAATAAGAGTATCTTATTTGAAGGAGCTCAAGGTTCTATGTTGGATGTAGATCATGGGACATATCCATATGTTACTTCATCAAACACTGTATCTTCCCAATCTGCAACTGGCTCTGGAATAGGGCCATCATTAATTAATAATGTTCTAGGTATTACTAAAGCATATACAACAAGAGTAGGTAATGGTCCTTTCCCATCAGAACTAAATAATAAAACTGGGCAATTATTAGGACAAATAGGCCATGAATTTGGTGTAGTAACAGGGCGTAAAAGACGCTGTGGTTGGTTTGATGCAGTAATAGTAAATTATACAGTAAAATTGTCTGGTATTAATGGAATTGCTCTTACTAAACTTGACGTTCTTGATACCTTTAAAGAAATAAAAATTTGTGTAGGTTATAAAATAAATAATAAAATTATTAAAACAGTTCCAGAAAGTTATACAGATATGGAAAAAATAAAACCTGTTTATGAGACCTTAAAAGGTTGGCAAAAATCAACCCAAAAATGCAAATCTTTTTCTGAATTACCACCTAATGCAAAAAAATATATAAAAAGAATTGAAAAACTTATTGGGTGCCCTGTTTCAATGGTGTCTACCTCACCAGAAAGAAATGATACAATTTTACTAACCAATCCATTTAAATAATTTTTTTATCTTCAATGGCTAAATTATTTTCAGATTTACTTATACTTTTTACAGCAGCTTGAACTTTTTCAAAGGCTTTAACTTCTATTTGTCTAATTCTTTCTCTGCTTACATTATAATCTTTACTTAATTCTTCTAGAGTTTTAGGAGTATCTGTTAATCTTCTATAACTAAATATTTTTCTTTCTCTATCAGATAATAATGATAACGCAGTCCCTAGCATGGATTGTCTTTTTTCTAATTCTTGTTTTTCTACTACATAAGTTTCTTGGTTTAAAGCCTTATCATCTACTAATACTTCCTGCCAATCTCCTTCACTAGTTTCACTTGTTCTAGGAGAATTTAAAGAATAATCGCCCCCTATTCTCCGATTCATATTTATAACTTCTTGTTCATCTACAACCAATTTTTGTGATATCTTTTTTACAGCTTCAGGTGATAGATCTTTTTCATCAAAAACCTTCAACTCATTTTTTATTCTTCTTAAATTAAAGAATAATTTCTTTTGAGCAGAAGTTGTTCCTATTTTCACTAAAGACCATGAATGTAGAATATATTCTTGAATTGACGCCTTAATCCAAAGCAATGCATAGGTAGCTAAACGAAAACCTTTATCTGGATCAAAACGTTTTACAGCTTTCATCAAACCTATATTTCCTTCACTTATTAAGTCTGAAATTGGTAAGCCGTAACCTCTATAACCCATAGCTATTTTTGCAACTAATCTTAAATGACTGGTCACTAGAGTATGAGCAGAGTCTATATCTTCATGCTCTAACCAATTTTTAGCAAGCGTATATTCTTCATCTTTTTGAAGAATAGGAAATTGCCCTATTTCTGATAAGTATCTCTTTAAACTTCCATCTGCTGAGATAGAAGGTAAAGTTATATTTGACATATATACACCCTTATAAATTACATAATAATTAATAAATTGGATATTTTAATTAAAATATCAAGTTAAATTATATAATATTTTCTATTGAATTTTTAAGAGATTGCATATCATCTGGTAAATCGGACATAAACACTAATTCTTTTTTTGAAAATGGATGTAAAAATTTTAAGCTGTATGAATGTAACGCTTGTCTAGAAAAATTCTTTACAACATCAGGCATTTTTTTAGATATAGTATAACCTTTAGAATATAATTGATCTCCTATAATTGGTAATCCAATACTTGCTAAATGAACTCTTATTTGATGTGTTCTTCCCGTTTGTAAGCTACATTCTATTAATGAAGAAAAGCTATAAGAGTTTAAAATCTTATATTCAGTTATTGCTGTTCTTCCCCCACTTTTCATAATAGACATTTTTTTTCTATCATGCGGATTTCTTCCTATATTTTTCTCTATTACACCTAGTTTATGTTTGGGTTGGCCCAAAACTATAGCTTGATATTTACGTTCTATATTTTTCAATGATATCTCTCTAGACAAATATCTATGTGCGTCATCGTTTTTAGCCACAACCATTAGGCCTGAAGTATCTTTATCTAATCTATGAACAATTCCAGGTCTTTTTACTCCTCCAATACCTGATAAACTATCTTTACAATGAAATAATAAAGCATTAACTAGCGTACCAGTATAATTCCCAGGAGCAGGATGTACCACCATACCCTCTTTTTTATTTATAACTAACAAGTAATCATCTTCATATAAAATATCTATAGGAATATTTTCAGCAAGAGGTATACCGTCTTCTAATTCTGGTAAAAATATTTTTACTATACTACCTTTAATTAACTTATGAGAGGGATCTATATATTTTTTATTATTTATAAACAAATTGCCACTTAAAATCAGTTTTTTAAAATATGACCTACTTAATTTTTCATTATGAATTGTAAAGGCCTTATCTACACGAATACCTTGTTCTTCATCAGAGACTAAAAATTCAATTACTTTAGTAGAATTATTCATAAAAAAAGCTTAAATATATAAAAACAATTAAATAATAAAGAATATAGGTGATATATTATGAGAGGTCTAAAATTTTTAGTAATATTTATGGGTATATTAATATTATTAGGCACTTCCTTTTTAGTTTTTACAATTATTCAAAGAGGTAGTAAGTTTATAAAAACGAATGAAGAAGAAGTTATTAACTCTTCTATAGAAATAATAACTCCTACAAATATGGAGTTGAAAAATGTTTCAAGTAATGATGGCAAGATTATTATTAAGTTTGAAGATGAAAATAAATATATAATTAAAATATTTAGTTTAGATTCAGGCTTGGAATTAAGGTCTATTTCAATAAAAAAATAATGATTAATATACAGATATCAAAAATAATAAAAAATAATATTAAGGATCATGCTTTAAGTGAATACCCTAGAGAATGCTGCGGTTTTATGATAGGTTATAATAAAAATAATACTTTAATATGTCTAGATATTAAAAAAAGTAATAATATAGCTAATAACCCAAAAATATCTTTTGAAATTGAGCCAAGGGATATAATTAATACTCAAAAACAATATAGAAATACCAAATTAAAAATATTAGGGCATTATCATAGTCATCCGAATAGTTTATTAAATTCTAGACCATCTCAAAAAGATATAGACTCAATATATGATAGTAATTTATGCTGGGTTATAGTTGGAATAAATGATAAAAAAATTGAATACTCCGCATATTTACCAAAGTTGTTAAAAAATAATAATTATAACTTAGAAAAAATTAACATTATTTAAGGAAATATAAATGCAAGACAAAGAATTAAATCCTGACGCATTAGAAATAATTAATGACGTTAGAATAGCTGAAAAATCTGGTGAAAGAATACCTATGTATGAAATGAATCATATAAAAGCTAGAGAAGCCTACCTTGCAATGAGAAGCTCTTTATCTCCTGATGCTCCTGATGTATTAGAAATTAAAAATTTAGAAATACCATTAGAGAACCATAATATCAAAGCTAGATATTATAGAGGAATAAACAAAAATAAAAATCATATGGCACCTGTAACAATTTTTTTTCATGGAGGAGGCTGGGTAATTGGTGATTTAGATACACATGATGTTGTTTGTAGACAATTAGCAAATCAAGGTAATTTTGATGTAATAGCAATTGATTATCGAATGGGACCTGAATTTAGATTTCCAACTGCAATAAATGATGCAATAGAGTCTATAAATTGGGTTAAAAATAATCCATTAACATTACCTATTGATACAACTAAAATTGCAGTTTGTGGAGATAGCGCTGGAGGAAATATTGCAACAGTAAGTTGTATTCATTCAAAAATTAATTCTGGACCATTAATTAGTTTTCAGGCCTTAGTATACCCTTCCACCCATATGGGTATGCATTATCCTTCAAAAGATAAATATGATGGTTATATATTATCAAAAAAGTTAATGAGTTGGTTCGAAGAAAAATATATAGATAAAAATCAATTAGTGGATTGGAGGGCTGCTCCCATGGTTTACGAAGACCTCTCTAACCTTCCTAATTCTTTAATTGTAGTTGCTGGATGTGACCCCTTAAAAGATGAAGGAGTTGCCTACGGTGAAGCTTTAATTAAAGCCGGAAATAATTCTGAAATAGTTGTTTTTGATGGACAAATTCATGGATTCTTAACGATGGGTGCAAGAATTAAAGATACTGAAAAGTTGATTAATCTTCTTAGTATAAAGATAAGCGAAGCTTTTCAATAATTTATTCTTTAAACGAATCATCGACTTCAATTTGATATGCATTTGCTAAAGCATTAGTTTGAGAAGCCATAGCTATTACTGAAAGTAATTCACTTCTCATTTCTTCAGTCATTCCTTTTTTTCTTGCAACTGCCGTATGAGAATGGACACAATACTCACAACCATTTACCACACTTACTGCAATATAAATTAATTCTTTAGTGACTGAATCTAAAGCACCTGGAGCCATAACTTGTTTAATTCTATTCCATGTTGCATCTAATAGTGCGGGATCATTAGCTAGAGCTTTCCAAATATTATTTACCTTATCACCACCTCTAGTTTTACTTATATCATCATATATCTCTTTTACTCTGCCTTTAGCATCTTCTGGTTCTATTAATTTAACTGTAGCCATTATAATCCTCCAATAAATATTATTTAACTTCTAATATAGCAGATCTAATTGTAGCAAAAATTGTATTAATTTGTTCTTTACTCACTATTAAAGGTGGAGATATAGCAATAGTTTCTCCAGTAAATCTAGTTAAAAGGTTATTTTCAAAACAATTATCAAAAACATCATAAACTCTTTTACCTAGGCCATCTTCTCTAGTCTTTAACTCTATTCCTGCTACCAAACCTATAGTTCTTATATCTATCACATTATCCAAATCCTTTAACATATGGGCTTGCTCTCCAAAATAGTCTTCTAAACTATTAGCTCTATCAAATAATTTTTCTGATTCATATTCTTCTAGAGTAGCTAATGCAGCAGCACATGCTAATGAATGACCAGAATAGGTGTAACCATGAAATAATTCTACTACATGCTCAGGTCCATGCATTAATCCTTCATATATTTTTTTGTGAGTCGCTACAGCACCCATAGGAACTGTTGCATTCGTAAGACCTTTTGCTAATGTCATTATATCAGGTATTACATTAAATTTATCCCCAGAAAATGGAGCACCTAATCTTCCAAAGCCACAAATAACTTCATCAAAGATCAATAATATTCCATTTTTAGTGCATATTTCCCTTATTTCCTCAAGATAACCTAGTGGTGGAACTAAAACACCCGTTGAGCAAGCTACAGGCTCAATAATTACAGCAGCGATAGTAGATGCATCATGTAAATTTATTAGATCTATAAGAGAATTAGCTCTTTCAGCACCATGTTCTGGTTGTCCTCTTGAAAAAGCGTTTAACTCTGGAATATGAGTATCTTGCATATGGTCAACGCCTGGTAAATGATTTGAAAATTGTTTTCTATTTGCAACCATTCCCCCCACGGACATTCCTCCAAATCCTACGCCATGATACCCTCTAGACCTTCCTATTAATCTTGTCCTTCTGGAATCTCCATTTGCATTATGATATGCCAAAGCAATTTTTAGGGCCGTATCTACGGCTTCTGATCCAGAATTAGTATAAAAAATATTATCTATATCTTTAGGTAATATACCTGCTAACCTCGATGCTAACGTAAATGCTTTAGGATGACCCATATTAAAAGCTGTGGCATAATCCATTTCAGCCACTTGATCTTGAACAGCTTTTACAATTCTAGGTCTGCAGTGGCCTGCATTAACACACCATAAACCGGCCACACCATCTAAAATACTTTTATTGTCATTAGTTTTATAATGCATATCTTTAGCAGATACTAAAAACCTTGGGTTTTTCTTAAAACGCCTATTAGTAGTAAATGGCATCCAATAAGATGATAAATCATTTGGTATTTCATCCACTTGATTTTCATCTAAGTTTAATTCTTTTAAAACGTTATCTTTTAGCATTGAATTTCCTTTAACTTGATATATCATAAAATAATAAATTATTAACCAAAATTTGTAAAACATGACACAAACTAAAAATACCTTAAATGAATTAATTCTGTCGATTAATAAAGATAATGTGTTTATTCAATCTCCAGATGAAAAAGAAATAACTTATGGAGAACTCTTAAACTATATTGAGGATACATATTTTAAATTATGCTCTTTAAAAATTAAAAAAGAAGATAAAATAGCCATAGTCTTAGGAAATGGATCATTTATGGCTTGTACTTTTATAGCCATAGCAGCAAATTATACTTCTTGCCCATTAAATCCATCATATACAAAAGAAGAGTTTAAATTTTACTATGACGATTTAAAAGTTAAAGCAGTCATTATGGAAGAAAATAAGTCAGTAGATGCAAAGGAAGCTGCTAATGAATTAGGGATCAAGGTTATTAACCTAAAAAGAGAAAATATATCAAATGATATTGCGTTAGATATAAATAATATTAAAAATAAAGATAAATATTTACCTTTATCCACTGAAGATGATATCGCTATGGTTCTTCATACTTCAGGAACTACCTCTCGTCCTAAAATGGTTCCACTATCACAAAAGAATTTACTTGCATCCGCGAGGAACATTTCAAATACTTTAAATTTAACAGAAAATGATAAATGTCTAAATATTATGCCAATGTTTCATATTCATGGTTTAATTGCTGCCATATTAGCACCAATATATAAATCAGGAAGTATAATCACTCCACCGGGTTTTGATGCATTAAAGTTCTTTAGATGGTTAGATGAATATACACCTACTTGGTATACTGCAGTGCCTACAATGCATCAAGCAATTCTGGCTAGAGCACCACGCAATAAAGCAATTATTAAAAATAACCAACTTAAATTCATTAGATCTTCATCAGCTTCGCTACCAAGTATAGTGATGAAAAATTTAGAAAATACATTTAATACAAGTGTCATAGAATCATATGGTATGACAGAAGCTACACATCAAATGACTTCTAATCCTCTTCCTCCTAGCAAAAGAAAAGCTGGTTCTGTAGGCCTAGCTGCGGGGCCAGAAGTAGCATTGCTCTGTGACAAGGAGATTATGCATAATATTAAGAAAAATAGAAATATAACAGGACAAATAATTATTAAAGGAGATAATGTTACAACTGGTTATATCAATAACCCAAAAGCTAATGATGAAAGCTATATAGACGGATGGTTCTTAACTGGAGATGAAGGACTATTTGATGAAGATGGATATTTAAAAATTACTGGTAGATTAAAAGAAATTATCAATAGAGGTGGAGAAAAAATTAGTCCTAAAGAAATTGATGAAATATTATTGGAGCATAAAAGTATTCAACAAGCGGTTGCTTTTTCAGTGCCTCATGAAAAACTTGGCGAAGACCTATATGCTGCTGTAATTATTAAAGAAAAAGAAGATATAAATGAAAATCAGATAAAAGAGTATTGTAAGCAAAGATTAACGCAATTTAAAATCCCTAGAAAAATTTTAATTGTTGATGAGATACCTAAAGGTGCAACAGGTAAACTTCAAAGGATCGGTTTACATGAAAAATTAGGCATTAAATAATGAATATTTGTATATTTGGTTCTGGTGCTATAGGAAGCTATATTGGAGCACTATTAATGAAAAGCGGTGTAAAGGTGTCCTTAATTTGTCGAGGGGAGCACTTAAATGCTATTCAACAAAATGGCCTTTTGATGCAGAGTGAAGAAACTGGTAGTGAATATTTTTGTAAACCCTTAGCAACAGATAACCCTAATAAACTTGAGAAACAAGACTTTATAATAGTAACTTTAAAAGCACATTCTGCAGCATTAACTACTAAAACTCTTATTCCTTTAATGAAAGAAAATACTACAGTTGTATCTGCTGTAAACGGCTTACCATGGTGGTATTTTTATAAATCTAATAATAAATATGAAAATATGAGACTAAAATCTGTAGACCCTAAAAATTTACAATGGGAATATATTACTCCTGAAAGAAGTTTAGGATGTGTAGTTTATCCAGCAGCAGAAATGAAAGCTCCTGGTCATGTGTATCATATGGAAGGAGATAGATTTCCTATTGGAGAACCTGATGGTACTAAATCTAATCGTGTACAAGAATTATCTAAAATATTAATTCATGCTGGTTTAAAATCTCCAGTAAGAAAAAATATCCGTGCAGATATATGGATGAAATTATGGGGAAATTTAGCTTTTAATCCTGTCAGCGTTTTAACAGGAGAAACTCTAGAAGAAATAGCAAATAATAGTTCATCTTGTTCGATAGTAGAAAAAATGATGATTGAAGGTCAAGCGGTAGCAGAAGCTTTAGGAATACACTTTCCTATAAGTCTAGAAAAAAGAATAGAAGGAACAAGAAATGTAGGAGCTCATAAGACATCGACTTTACAAGACTATGAATTAGGTAGGCCAATGGAAATAGATGCTCTTACTAAATCAGTTTCTGAAGCAGGAAAGATTGTAAATATTCCAACTCCGACAATAGATGAAATTTATGAAAAAGTTAAACTTAAAGCTTTAAAAGCCGGATGCTATTTAGATCCTAATTTATAATCCTATTGCGCATCCATCTTTTCTTGGGTCAGAGCCTCCTATTAATTTAGAACCTCTATGTTCTATAACCTGACCACCCCCATGCGGTAAATCGCATATCTGAATTTTGTGACCTTTTGATATTAATTCTTCTCTGACATTGTGAGGGATTCCTTGTTCACATTCCAAAACACCATCAAAATAAAAACTTCTTGGAAAATCTAAACTCTTTTGTGGGTCCATATCATAATCAATAATATTTGATAAAACATGAGCTTGTCCCATTGGTTGATAATGTCCTCCCATTACACCAAAAGATAGATAAGGTTTGTTTGCCTTAGTAGCTATACTTGGAATTATAGTATGCATAGGTCTTTTTCCACCTTTAATAGCATTAGGATGTAAAGGATCCAAAACAAAACTAGCTCCCCTATTTTGAAATAAAACTCCAGTATAAGGATCAACTATTCCACTTCCAAAAGAATGAAATATAGAATTTATCAATGAAACAGAATTTCTATCTTTATCTACTACCGAAATATATACTGTATTCGGATGAATGGGTAATTCAGGCTTATAATCTTTAATACATGAATCTATTTTTATTAAACTTCTTAAATCCTTAATATATTCTTCGGATAAAATTTGCTCTACAGGAACATTAGCATAATCTGGATCTGCTAAATAATGATCTCTATGACTATATGCTAATTTAGTTGCTTCCGCTTGTAAATGAATACGTAAGGAGGAGTTGGGCTCTAAATCCGTAAAATCAAACCCTTCCAATATTTTCATTATCATCAGAGCAATTATTCCTTGCCCATTAGGAGGACATTCAAATACTTTGGCATCTCTGTAATTTACTGAAATTGGATCAACATAATTCGCTTCCGCATTCGCAAAGTCTTCTAAATCGTGAAAACCTCCTAAAGAATTAAGTTTTTTGATCATACTTTTTGCAATATCACCTTCATAAAACCCTGCTCTTCCATGCTCTGCAATACTTTTTAAAGTTTCTGCTAACCTTGGCTGATAATGTATATCTCCAGCATTTAAATAATTGCCCTCTGGTAAAAATACATTTTTACAGTCATGATCAGAAGATAGCTTTTCAATCTCTCTTTTCCAAACATCAGCTATTACATCTGCAACTATATAGCCATGCTCAGCATAATTAATTGCAGGCTCAAGTATTTCTTTTAATTCTAAATTTCCATGATCTTGAATCAATTTAACCCACCCTGCAACTCCTGTTGGTATACTAACAGAATGCGGACTCTGAAATGGAATACTATCTTTAATACCTAGATTTTCTAGCTTATCAATTGATATACTATTTGGAGCTCTTCCTGATGCATTCATGGCAATAATTTTATTATTTCGAGCTTGATGAAATAAACAAAATAAATCCCCTCCTACGCCAGTTGAATGCGGCTCAACAACTGCTAAAACAGCTGCAGCAGTAACCGCAGCGTCAATAGCATTACCTCCTTTAGATAAAACATCTGCTGAAGCCTTACTCGCTAAAGGATGAGAGGTACTGACCATTCCATTTAAGGAATATACAGGTGACCTTCCAGGAAAATGTGTGTTTCTCAATATAACACCTTATGTTTTGATTATATATCTTAATATAATACATATAAACTAATATTGATACATATAATATTATTACAGTTAATCTATAAGGTTTTATTTTTTAATATCAGCTAAAATATTTGTTGGATTAGTATGTTGATAAGGGTCATCAGGACAGTTATCCATTTTTCCCTCTTCTTCCCATACTTTTTCAACTTTACTATCATTAATTAAAGCTGCATATCTCCATGACCTCATTCCAAAACCTAAATTATCTTTTGCCACTAACATATTCATTTCTTTTGTTAGTTTTGCTGAACCATCCGCAATAAGCTTTACTTTATTAATACCCTGATCTTTAGCCCATTTATTCATTACAAAAGAATCATTTACAGATACACAATATATTTCGTCAATATTTTGACTCAATATTTCTTCATAACTTTCTTCAAAACCAGGAAGCTGATAAGTGGAACAAGTTGGAGTAAAAGCTCCAGGCAAAGAAAAAATTAGAACTCTTTTATTTGCAAAATAATCATTACTGGAATGAGTAGTCCATCTATAAGGATTTTCTCCACCCACACTCTCGTCTCTAACTCTAACATGAAATATTATATCATTAGGTATTATTTTCCAACTAGCATAGCATCTCCACATAAAAAAAAATCTAGAATGTTTACAATGGAGGTACTCAAAATAAACATTCTAGAAAAAAAAATTAAGAAGCATTATACAAAGCGCTTATTTTTTGTACTTACTTCATTTTTTTTATACAAAACTTTAAACACATTGTCAATGAGAATGATAATCATTCTCATTATTATATTTACATTTTATAATTGCATATTTTTTAGCATTGTATAATATTATTTAATGAGAATGATTCTCATTATCATTATTATAGAAAGATGAGGTACATAAATTTAAATTTGGGAATACAATAAAGGAGAATTTATGTATATGACAACAAAAGAAAAAATATTACTGTCTATGACAATCTCAGGCATTATATTGTTAGCTTTAATGATATTTTTTGCATCTTATGAAGCTAAAGCAGCCGATACAGACTATGCACCTAAATCTGATATTCATGCTGGATTACATTCTACGTCAGCTGAAGTTAAACAGGTTCTTAGCAACTTTGACAATCCAGAAGGAGCTATATGATTATAGTTCCTGAGTTAAATTCTCCAGGCGATGACGATGTAACTGTATTAGCAGTTACGAGTTAATTTGATTGCAGATAAAAAAATAAATCATAAGGGGGAGTCTTAATTTGAGCCTCCCCTTTATATACTAAAAAATTTTCCCTCTTTATCTTCAATTTCTATAACCCAAACATCTGTGTCTACTTTTATAATTTTATCTATTTTTTTATTAATATCGGATTCTATTTGCCAACTTTTTGATCCATATACTTCCCAAGGGTTTTTCATTTTAGACTTACGATAAGAATAAAGCATGGAATAACCCTCTAAATTATTTAGCTTTAAAAATATTTCTCCAGCATTAATATCCCCTCTTTTTATTAAATAAGCATCTATAAAATTTTTATTCGCTGTCTTAATTAAAGCTTTAACTACTATTTCTGAATTAATCGCCATATATATCCTAAAAAAAATAAATTAAATGTTGAAAGTAGTGTAACAAACATATAATATTCGATTTCTTATAATTTATACTATTTTTATAGCACAAATATCATTTTTATATTAATGTGCATTAAAAAACTATAAGAGTTTATTAACAAAAATATATTCGGAAATAAAATGAATTACGCAGTATTAAAAAGTGGTGGAAAACAATATAAAGTATCTGCAGGAGACGTAATCTTAGTAGAAAAAATTATTGGAGATAGTGGAAGCAAGGTTACGTTTGAAGATATTATTATGATGGGCGAAGGAGCCAAAATTCATGTCGAAGAAAGCGAATTAAAAACTGCATCAGTAACTGGTAAAGTTATTGAACAAACTAGGGGCCCAAAATTATTAGTTTTCAAGAAAAAAAGAAGGCATAATTACAGGAGAAAAAAAGGACATAAGCAAGATTTAACGGCAGTAAGAATAGAATCAATAGATCTAAAGAAAACTGCGGCTAAAACTTCTT